>OLSD01000380.1_pt1 | contig 47117 bp, 44 predicted proteins | sample 1672211 | NCBI WGS metagenome assembly OLSD01 (sample SAMEA3136659, study PRJEB25190) | human gut metagenome | reverse complement strand
CGGCAGTAGTGGGCCGCCAGCTCCATATCAACATCCGGCTCGCCGCTCCATGCGGCGGTCAGGTATGCTAAAGGTCGTTTCATTGGTTGAGCCTCCATTTCTGTTTTGGTTTAGGGAAAAGCAAGAGTTCGCCCAACCCCTCCGCCCCTTCCCCCGGGAAGGGGAACGGCTCTGGAGAATTTATATCCCCGTCGCTTGACCGGGAAAAAGCATAACCGGGAGAAATCCGTCAAGGGTGCCTCTGGCACCGCCTGCGGCGGCGCTGCCCTTGACTGATTTTCCCGGCTATGCTACGGAATAACTGGCGACGGGGAATAATTTATATCTCCAGAGCTTCGGGGCGCGGGGCAGAGCCCCGCAATCCTCGGGCCATGCTGACCCGAAGTTTGGGCTTACTTTTCCTGTTCGTTTTTCTTCTCTGGCTTTTCGTGTTCCTTCTGCTGACCCTTCCAATCGTCCAGCAGCTTGATGATCTGGTCCTTCATTTCCCTCGGCGTAGTTTCCTTGCCGAAATACTTGCTCAGTTCCGTACCTGTCAAAATCACTTTGTCTACCTCCTTTTTGTCCTCCATCATAATGCCGTCGATCACATCCCCGTTGAGCAGCTTCTTTTCGTCCAGCTCACGCATACGCTTTGCCTGCGCCTGTGAAGGCGAGGACTGCTGGCTGTCAATGGCGACGGCGATATAGTTCTGGTTCTTTTTGCTGACATAGGAAAGCTCCACCGCCGTAGTAAAGCCCAGCTTTTTTTCATCCATCAGCTTCATCAGGTCGGGAACCAGCTCATTGAGACGGATATACCGCTGCACCTGCTTGACCGCCATCTTATTGCGCTCGGCCACAATTTCGTTGGAGCGTTTTCCTGCGTCCTTCGGGTCAATCTGGCCCGAAGTGCGGGAGCCCTGGTGCTTGATGGCCTCAAGCTGCATTTTCAGAGCTTTGGCCCGCTCGCTGGGGAGGATTTCTTCGCGCTGGTTCAGATTGTCCTCCACCATCTGCGTGATGGCTTCATCGTCCGTCAGGTTGCGGACAATACAGGGCATATCCGCATACCCGGCAAGCTCGCTGGCTTTCTGGCGGCGGTGGCCGGACACGATCTCATAGCCGCCATCCTCACGGGGACGGACGATAGCGGGCTGGGTCACGCCCTTGTCCTTGACGCTGGACACCATAGCCCGCATTTCTTCATCATCCCGGACCTCAAAGGGATGGTTCTTGAAGGCGTGGAGCTCGTTCAGCTTGATATAGACGATCTGCTCCTTGCCTCGGCGTGGTGCATCCTTCGGCTTCTCGGGTCCCTTCGGAGCAGGATCGGCCTGTACCGTTGGAGCTGTTTTTTTCTCCGGTTCCTTTTTGACCGCCTTTTTCGGTTTCTGTGCAGGAGCTTTGGGCTTCGGGGCTGCGTCCTTGTCCTTATCTGCTTTCGGGGGACGGCCCCGGCGCTTCGGCTGTTCCGGCTCTTTGGGTTTTTCCTCTGCTTTTTTCGGAGCCTCCGGCTGCTTTTCCGGTTTCTCCGCTTTTGCCGGGTCAGGCTTTTCCACGCCGGGAGCTGCCGCCCGTTCCTCGACTTTCTTTTCCTTCATAATTTCAGCGAAGTTATAGACGGAAACCTGCGGGTTCTTTACCTCTGGTTCCGTCTTTTTTTCCGGCTCCGGGGAAACGGAAACCTTCTCCGGCTCTTTTGGGGGAGCGGGAGGCGTTTCCTTGCCCGGCCCGCTATCCGTTACCGGCTGTTCCGGCGTTTTTGTGGTTTTATCATCTGCCATAAGCATTTACCTCCTGTTTTTTGGCATGAAAAAAGGAGCTCAACTTTTCAGTCAAGCCCCCGTGGGAAGTTCCTCCTTTCTCCGCCATGATACAAAAATACCGCCCGTAGTCTCGTTTGGGCGGTACTTTGTGTAAGATTGGCAGTCCATTATTAAGTTTTTTATTATGTTCCCTTTGTACACCGTTGCAGGCGTAGGTGTAGTACACGTCCTCGCGCACCCAGAACTCTGCCGGTTTCATCATTAAGCTGCGGCGGACTTCCTTGCCGATCTCCACCATCTGGTTGCCGCAGGCAGAGCAGATCCGTTCATTCTCCGGCAGGCGGTGCTCCACCACCTCGGTGGGAGTACCCTCCGGAACGACATCCAGCACATTGCCGAACTGCCGCTTGCGCTCGTGCGCCTTCACGGCGACGGGAGCTTTCCCAGCGGAATTCATGCCGAAGATGTAAGCCTCCACCTCGTTCATGGTCAGGCTCAGCTGGTCCATGACCAGCTGAGCCGCCTGTTCTGAAGAACGGCCGAACAACTTCTTTTTGGACAGCTTCAGCTGCTCCAGCAGCCACTCATTTTGCAGCGTCAGGCTGGTGATGACCTGCGCCTGTTCCTGTTCACGGGCGGCAAGCTTTGCTTCCAGCTTTGCGTTCCGTGCTTTTTCCTGCTGCAAACGCTCATATTCCGCACGGGAAATGGTCACCATTTCTTCCGTGTTACTTGTCTGCATTTCTCTGTTTTCCATGAGGAAATTATACCACAAGGCAGAGAGAAAAGCCAGTATTTTCAATGGTTTTGGACATTCTTCCTTGCTCAGACTGTGCTCAATCCTGTCACCGGACGGTGGGCTTTCGGTTGTTCGATTTGCAGTCCCTCCATGAGCCAGCGGTACTGCTGCGGCGTTAGCGTCTTCACCTCAGATTCTGAGCGCGGCCATTGATACGCGCCCTGCTCCAGTCGCTTGTACAGCAGGATGAAGCCATCTTTTTCCCAGTACAAGCCCTTGATACGGTCTCGCCGCCGTCCGCAGAACAGGAACAGCGTGTTGGTAAATGGATCCAGTTCAAACTGCTGTTGGACGAGGCGCGCCAGACCATCTATGCCCTTGCGCAGATCCGTGTAGCCGCAGGCGATATAGACTTGATCTGCACCGGTGAAGTCATTCAGCATAGGCGCAGAAGCTCCACCAGCATTTTCAGCAGCTCCGCGTCACAACCGGGGTAAATGTCCAGACTGGCGTTTCCAATATGCAGTGTGGCGCAACGTTCCGCTACGTTGCATGATACCTGTTTCGGCGCCGGTAACTCCGCAAAGGTCACGGCCGTTGATGACGGTGCTCCGTTTTTCCGTACGCCTGTCAGCAGTTCACGTTCCCAACGGTAATAGGTGGCTGTCGTAACACCCCGCTGCCGGCACCATTCACTTACAGAGAGACCGCTGCCCCTGCATTCCTGTATAGACATGCTCCATTCCTGCTTCCTGGCTTCATGTTTCAGCTCATTGCTCGTCATTTACTTCACACCCTGAACATTATAGTGGTGGAAAGTTTCACAACTCCCCACCACTATTGTCCCATGTCTGTCCAGCCGCTGCCTGCTTTGACGGTTACCTCTTCGCTGCACCTGCCGCTCCATCATCCGCAATCTTTTTTCAGGCAGGTTATAGCGCGAGTGCTTCTTGAACTTGAAGTTCAGCAGATGCCGCAGCTTCTCGCGCAGCTCCGGTGTCAGCACGGCCTTGGCTGTGCCGAGAAAATCATCGTACACGCTGGGGTACAGCGTTTCGATATATTCCTCCAGTGCGGCCTCGTCCGTCCAGGCGTCCGCGCCTGCAAAGTTAAAGAGGGAATTGCCATGGTCGAACAGGGGAGCGGGGGAGACGATGGTATTCGTCCGGTTATCGACCATTACGCCAAAGTTCCCGAAATGCCGGTCCACATTGCAGATTACCGCATCAAACACCAGCATTTCGTTCAGCGCGTTGACAAACTTATCTCCCATCTTTTCGTAATACGCCCTGACAGCCCCCATGCCGCCCTTAGAAACGAGATGTCCGATAGGGAGGTAGGCATACGCCTTGTCGGTAAAAAGCTCGCAGGTGGAGCAGAGAACGCCTTTCCAACGGGATAAGCCGTAGGGGATCGCGTGAACGCCCATGGCGGCGGCGATCTGCGCGGCGTAAACTCAGAGTATGGTTCGTTGCCGGTATTGGCCGCGCCCTCCGTGCCGCCCTTATAGAGATACACCTTACCGCCGATGCGCCGCCAGCATTTGCGAAGCATTCCGTTGGTGGTAAACTCCGGGCTGGAGAGCAGGGAAGCGCGGACGCTGCTGCCATAACCGGTAAAGGCAAGCTCTGCCAGAACATTGCTGAATGGGTTGTCGTAGAGATTTACCTTGCCGAAAGAAGCGGTGTCACCGTCCTCAACGACCCAATAGCAATCGTTAAGTGATAGTCCTTTACAAACACTGATAATACTGAGCGTTCGGTTGAGGTTTAAGCCGCATTTTGCCAAAAGGCTATGGACGTAGGCGCGGTTTTTGGGAATCGCGCAGCGGCGCAGCCAACGGCTCAATCCGTCCGGCGTCAGCGTCAGATCAAGCGGCAGCAATGCCGCTTTTTCTTCATTTGTCCAAAGAATTTGGATCTCCGGCTCACTGGTATCGGTCGTTGCGGAGAATTTAACCAACGGTTCATCGAACTGCTTTAAAATATAGTTCATGATAAATCCTCCTCAAAAAGTCACTGCAGACCACACAGATAATTTTCTACATTCAAATACTGAACACCCTCGGCAAACGTATCTTTTCCGCGATAAAGAACGAATTTACCGCTGATCGGGCCAAAGCGTTTTTCAACGATTTGGCATTTCTCTGCATCACGCAGATAAAGTGTCTGCTTTTCGTTGGCCTCGGTGCTGTGCTTGATTTCATAGATGCGGCAATTTTGACTCGCTTTATCGTAAATCACCATGTCAAACTCGCCGCCGGCATCGAACTTGAATTTGAACGCTTCCATCGTACTGGGCGCGGTTTTGCAGACTTCCAGCAGAACAATGTCCTCCAGCATCCGGCCCTTTACATCGTCCAGAATCTTTCCTGTGATATATGCCTTATCTGCTTCGGAAATCGATGCAAAGTAGGCATCCTGCATCAGGGAATAGACCAGAGCCTTTGCGATGGAATAGCGCATACCGGGCTGGGAAAAGACGATATGCTCTGCCTGCTTACCGCTTTCATACCGTTCCGGACAGTTGACGATCAGATCCAGCATAAGCAAATATTTTTTCACTTTGTCGATATGCTCTTGCGTGATCGGGACGGTTGTTTCACTCTTTTCCTTGACCTCAATGATGGCCTTTAATCGCTCCAATATTTGCTTTTCATTGACATCATAGAGAACGGTCGCCCGTTCCGCAGGGAGATCATGCAGAAGCAGCTCCTTTGCGGAGCCAAAGTCATGGGACTTAAATTCGTCCTCTACCACGCGCAGCACAAAGCGGTGGTTCATGTGCTGCACAATGCGGTTGATGACGTTGGTCAGCTCACCTTTTTCGTAAAGTTCCCGCAGTTGATTGAAGTATTCGCCGTAATGGTCGTTTTTCAGTGTATGCTGAATGTTGCGGCTGATGGCGGTATCAATATACTTTCGGGTACTTTCATCGTCCCGAAACGCGACCTCGTCAAAGGCGGCATCCGGATCGTCAAAGCTCATATTTTCCATTTTCAGCGTTCCGCCGTATTCAATATAAGAATCGACAGAACAGATGTTCAGGAGCCGCGCATACTCCCGAAAGGGAATAAAAGAGGTGTGGATCGTCACGCTTCTGTCGTACAGTTCATCGCGGTTTGCCATAACGAAGCCAAGAGAGTCCGTACCGGAAACAACGATTTTCATACCCATCATGCTGAACACATCGGAAAGCACGGCAGCGGTGTCGATGAAGTCGCTCAGGAGCGTAATTTCATCAATAAACACATACCGATAGCCCAGTTCAAACAGAGCTTTCAAGTCCTTTGTCAGCCGCGACATATCATCAATGGTCTGCACCTTGATGTAGGCCGTTTTTTCTATGGGCAGTTCGGAAAGCATTTGAAACAGAAGTGTTGTCTTTCCGGTTCGACGGAGACCGTATAAAATACAGATCTTCCCATCGTAGGAGCCAGCCACAAACTTCTGCAAGGTGCTGAAGCAGTCACGCTTGCCGTACTTTGCCACGCTGTTTGCCAACGCCTGCAAGCCTGTACCCGTGACAACATTCGTATGAAACTCTGTTGTTTGCGAGGGTAAGGAAACCGAGACAACAGGCTGACCATAGCTTTCCATCTTTTGATAAATCGCATGGTATCTTGCCGTGCTTGCTTTCGCGGCATCGTTTTCGTAATTCTGATAGTTGCGTGTGGACATACCGAGGTATTCCGCACATTGGGCCTGATTCAGCCCTTTTGAAATACGCAATTCTTTTAAGGTCACGCTCATCACCTCGCCTTTATTATATCACAGTATACGCAAAACGCAAGAAAACTACGCATATATTTCGTATTTTCTTCGTCTATTTTTCGCCTTTCTTCTTTGGGAGCTGCGTGAGGGCGTCTAATTCTTCATAGGTCAATTCACCGTTCACATAGCGGTTTCGTGCATTCTCCGCTTGTGCTTTCCAGATTTGAAATGCGGCATCTGTGTAAATGGCCGGCGTACGGCGAACACGCATATCATAGGTTTTGATCCGCTGCCGGATGAGCTTTAAGCCATCATCGGCAGCGATTTTCTTTTCATGCTTCTCCTTGACTGCGAGTTCTTTGCAGCTTTTTCCGGTATCACCGACTGACCGATCACAATAAAGAGCTTTGGAAGAGAACGGGATAAAGTAACGATGACAATATTCACACTTTTTCAATTCAATTCCTTGCTCGACCATCTCCAGCAGTTCTGTCAGCAGCGTCGCGCCCAAATCGTCCGAGCCCTCGATGCGGGCAAACCGGACGGACTTTGGTGGCGTCGAAATGCGGTCTGCCGCCAACACCGGATCAAAATTCTGCTCATCTACATACAGCTTTCGTTCTGCGCGCATCTTCAGATCCAAACCGGCGATCGCTGTGGCAGCTTGAAAATCGCGGCTCATATAGAGCGCCAAACGCTGCTTGGCGCTCAACTTAGATCTGTCCGGCACGAGCACGGCATCTGCAAAGGCGGAAAGTTCCTTTTGCAGTTTCTCAAAACCTTCCATGCGTTCATCAAGCACGTCTGCCAGCTTTTCTTCAAAAAAGAGGGACTGCACAAAGCGTTCTCCGAAAGGGTGGATCGCGCTCAGCGCATTTTTGATCTCGGTAATGGCTTGATTTTCCATCATGGGCGTTGTTCGCACCAGTAATTTCGCCCGTAAAGAAGCGAAATCTGTGGACAAAAAGGCAATAAGGGTTGTCCCGAGACGATATTCCACGGGCTTGAAATCCGTTTCTACATATTCCTTTTTGGGGCCAAAACTCAAGCAATACAAGGCTCTCAAGGCTTCTCCTCCATTCGTGGACACCGCTGTGCATCGTTTGTGGTAAATCATTTGTCACACGAATAGTTTACCACATATTGAAATCTCCGTCAACGCTTGCTATCATTTTTGTGGAAGTTGAAATTCAGCACGAACGATCTTCCACAAAATTGAATGACCGCCGGAGCGTTTCTCTTTCGGGGAAGCAGGCCATGACCGTCAATGACGCGAGCGTGCCAAGAATCAGAAATCGAGTTTCTGTCAGGCAGGAAACCGCTTCCGGGAAAACGGCAAACAAGTTCACCGGTCTCTCCGCATAGTTTCAAGGAAAGGGGGGAGCAGGATGGCAAGCAAACCGGAGCTGCTGCATAATCAGGCGGCAGATGAGATCGGGCAGGACTTTCTTCTCGCCTATCAGCGAGCCGTCCTGCTCACCTTGCAGCGTCAGGGGGTTCTTAACGAAATGCAGTGTAGAAGCTGCGTACAAAAATTAGAAGAAAAGGCAAGAAATACAAGAAAATCAAAATCTGTAAAGGAATAGTACCTTTTGGTATTCACACAATTGCAAAGGCACATTCTGTATCGTATGATACCACGAAAAGGAGGAGTTTTTATGTTACAAGTAGCGGCGTACTGCCGCGTATCCACGGATAAGGAGGATCAGGCGAACTCGTTTGAGGCCCAACAGCGATATTTCCGTGATTACATCGAGCGCCAGCCGGATTGGGAGCTGCAAGGCATCTATGCTGACGAAGGATTTTCCGGCACATCGACCAACAAGCGCGTGGAGTTCAATAAAATGCTCCATGCGGCGGAGCTGGGACAGATCGACCTGATCGTGACCAAGGAGGTCAGCCGTTTTACCCGCAACACGGTGGACGCGCTGCAAATCACCCGCGAGCTGCGGCGGCGCGGTGTAGGCGTGCTGTTTCTCAATGACAGCCTAGATACCCGCACCAACGATGGGGAGCTGCGGCTGACGATCATGAGTTCCTTCGCACAGGACGAAAGCCGAAGGACCTCTGAACGCTCCAAATGGGGACAGATGCGCAGCATGGAGAAGGGCGTCGTTTTTGGCGGCTCGCTGCTGGGTTACGACGTGATTGGTGGCAAAATGACCGTCAACCCGGATGGCGCAGAAGTTGTCCGGCTCATCTTCCATAAGTACCTGCAAGAGCGCAAAGGGTGCAGCACCATCGCGCGGGAGCTGCGGGAGGCTGGGATTCTCAGCAGCAAGGGCAACTGCCTTTGGTCGTCGGCCACCGTGACTAAGATCCTGAAGAATGAAAAATACTGCGGTGACCTGATCCAGAAAAAGACCTACACGCCGGACTATCTGACGCACGAAAAGAAGTACAACCACGGCAAGGAACCGCTGGTAGAACTAAAAGATCACCACGAGCCCATCATCGACCGCGAAACGTGGCAGGCGGTGCAGCGGGAACTATCCCGCCGCAACCGCGCGACAGGCTGCGGCGGACACGGCAACCGCTATCCGCTCTCAGGTAAAATTCGCTGCGGTGAGTGCGGCAAAAGCTTCTCTCACCGCACCAAAAAGCGGCAGGACGGAAGCTCCTATTATCGCTGGTGCTGCTTCACCGCCACCAACGAGGGCCTGCGGCGCACAGACGGCGCAGGAAATACCATCGGATGCAGTGTCGGTCGGCAGATCCGGGACGACATCGCCATGGATCTCCTGCGGCGCTCCGTGAACGCCGTGACGCTGGATAAGAAAGCGATCATATCGAACCTCACCCGCGTTATGGAAAGCGTTCTGGCGTCCGGTGAGGACAGCGGCGAGCAGGAACTGCGGCGGCTGGAGCTGGAGTTTGAAAAGCTGCAAGCCCGCAACGACACGATCCATGACCGCTTTTTCGACGAGAGCATCACCAAGGCTGACTATCAGCGCGCCAAAGCCCGCTGTGAGAATGAAATGAACCGGGTGCAGGAGAAAATTGCCGCGATCAAACAGCGGCAGGCATTGAACACCGACACGCAGACCCTAAAACCGGACATTCGCGCCGCCATCACGGGCATCGTCAGCGGGCGCACGGCGGACGACGACTTTTACGGGCATCTCCTCCAGCAAATGACCGTGTACCGGGACGGCAGGGTAGAGGTGGCACTCAATCTGCTGCCCGCCAAATGGGTCTATGTGCTGGACGGACTGGAAAAATACCGCGCCAAAATTGGGGGCCATGACGCTTCCTCTGTACCGATGTCGGTCAGCAGTCCCTTGAGTTCGGGGTAGGGCATGGAGTAGCGCTGGGAAAGATAGCGCAGCGATGCACCCAATTCTCCGTCTGGGCCTCCATATTGGCTGATGATCGCCGCGGCGAGTTTGGGATTCGGATTTTTGATCTTGACCGGATACTGTAACTTTTTTTCATAGACAAACATTTACTTTTCTCCCTCCAGATCCCAGGGCCACGGATCGCTCAGCCACTTGAAACTGCCCGGCGTCAGATCCGTCTTCAAAAGGGGCCCATACTGCTTTTCATAGGTCTCGCGCCCCTCGCGGCCAAGCTTGATATACGACCAGTAAAGGTTCAGCACCTCGGTATCCTCAGGGTGCGTGGTGAGATAAAGCCCAAGCTCGTCAATGGCAAAATCCAGTGCCATCAGCTCAGAAAGCGCCGGATTGACGGCAGGGAATTTCGTCTTCATCTGCGCGTGGAAGGGAAGGTTCAGCCCCGGAAACAGCGTGCCCGCCCGAAGCGCGTCCTGCTGGGAATAGCGCTCCGGATCGTTTTTCTGCATGGGGACATAGGGAAAAGCCAACGGCGCATAGCAGCCGTTCGGCAGCGAGCCCGTGCCGGACTCGGCGCGCATGGCTTTGTTGTCGTCCAAAGAAGTCTCCTCCTTGCAAAGAATTGGGCGTCTGCCCATCTCATCCTATGCGGCGGGAGAAAAAAGGGAAGCGGGGCTTTCCTTTTTGTTCAATGTCCTGTATAATGAAAGGCACATAAGGCCGCGCCGCGGGGCATACATTGTTCCGGGGTGAGGGGTATTTTGTTTATCGTTTTCGGAAAAAAGGCGTTTTACGCCATATTCGCGCTGCTGCTCGTACTGTCGGCTCTTGCCGTCAGCTTTGCTCTGCCGCCGAAAGCGGCCCAAACAAGCGGCGCAGCGGCAGTAGGGAATACCGTCTGGGTCATCGATGCGGGACATGGCGGGGAAGACGGCGGCGCCGTCGGCGCAGACGGCAGCAGGGAAAGCGACATCAACCTCGCTATTGCCCGGCGGCTCGAAGGGCTGCTCATTCTTCTCGGAGAAGAAACGCGCATGACGCGCACCGATGACCGCTCGATTCACTCAGAAGGTGCCGCCACGCTGCGGGAAAAGAAGCGTTCCGACCTTAAAAACCGCGTCGCGCTCGTTAACGGCACGCAAGGTGCTATCCTTGTCAGTATTCACCAGAACAGCCTTCCGTCGTCTAAAAGGACGCACGGTGCGCAGGTATTCTATGGAATAGAAGAGGGAAGCACAGCGCTTGCGAACGCCGTGCAGCGCTTGCTCAACGAGACGGTCAACCTGGAAAATCAAAAAGCGGAAAAGAGCATCGATCCGTCGATCTATCTGATGAAAAATGTCACTGCGCCCGCGATTTTGATCGAGTGCGGTTTTTTGAGCAATGAGAACGAAACGGCGCTCTTAAAAAGCGCCGACTATCAGCAAAAGTTAGCGGTCGTAATCGCAACCGGCCTGTTGCGGACAGCACAGTAAAGCAAAAGAGGTTTACAATATGGCAAAGGCAAAAAGCGTATTTTTCTGCACCGAATGCGGCAACGAAACGCCAAAATGGGCGGGCCGCTGCCCGAGCTGCGGCGCGTGGAACACGCTCGTGGAGCAAAGCGTCAGCGATGCCGCCAAGCCGAAGGCAAACGGGCACAGCCGCGCACTGCGCGCGAAGGCGCGTCCCATCGGTGAGCTGGATACCGCGCAGGAGATTCGTTTTCCCACCGGCATGGGGGAGCTGGATCGTGTGCTGGGCGGGGGCGCCGTGCAGGGCTCGCTCGTGCTCGTCGGCGGCGCGCCGGGCATCGGAAAATCCACTTTGATGCTGCAAATCTGCGGAAAGCTGAGTGAAAACGCTAAGATCCTGTATGTTTCCGGCGAAGAATCGCCGCGTCAGCTTAAGCTGCGCGCCGACCGCCTTGGCGTACAGTCGGACAAGCTGTATGTCCTGTCGGAGACCTGCCTTGGCGACGTGCTGGAATCCGTCGAAGAGGAAAAGCCCGATGTGCTGATCGTCGACTCCATCCAGACGCTCTATCAGGACTCGCTCGAATCGCCCGCGGGCAGCGTGGCGCAGGTGCGCGCCTGTACGCTGGAGCTGATGCAGCTCGCCAAAGGGGATGGCATCACTGTTTTCGTCATCGGACACGTCAATAAGGAGGGCTCGATCGCAGGCCCGAAGGTATTGGAGCACATGGTCGACTGCGTGCTGTACTTCGAAGGCGAAGCACACATGAGCTACCGCATCCTGCGCGCGGCGAAAAACCGCTTTGGCGCGACGAATGAGATCGGTGTTTTCGAAATGCGCAGCGAGGGCCTTGTCGAGGTGCCGAATCCTTCGGAAATGCTGCTTTCCGGCCGCCCGGACGACGCACCCGGCACTTGCGTCACCTGCGTGATGGAAGGCCAGCGCCCGGTGCTGGCCGAGGTGCAGGCGCTGCTCGCGCCCGCGGCGCAATCGGTCTCGCGGCGAACGAGCAACGGCTTTGACTACAACCGCGCCGCCATGCTGATGGCGGTGCTCGAAAAGCGCGGTGCGCTCAAGGTATCCGGCTGCGACGCGTTTCTAAATGTCATCGGCGGACTCAGTGTGGACGAGCCTGCGGCGGATCTTGCCGCCGTGCTGGCGCTCGCGTCGAGTTATCTTGACAAGCCCATCGGCAACCACGTCGCCGCCATCGGCGAAGTCGGCCTCACGGGCGAGCTTCGCAGTGTGAACCACTTGAGCGAGCGGCTGAGCGAAGTACACCGTCTGGGCTTTGAGACCTGTATCATTCCAAAGCAGCGCAAGGATCAGATCCGCGCGCCGCAGGGTCTTGCGCTCATCGAAGCGCGCAACATCGCCGAAGCGATGCGCGCCATTGTACAGGCGTGAGCGCGCCGCAAGCAATGCAGTGCAACCAAAATCTGTACAAAGCGCGTCACGATAATATCCCACACTCAGACAAGGAGGTTTGCGGCTGAAACGGTGTCAAAATACGCGTTTTCCGGGGAAGTGGTAAAATTCCCCTCCCCTGAATTGAACAAAATTTTTATTTTGTTCAATTATGTATGGAGGAAGAAACCGTCCATTCCCCCTGTCTTTTCAGCGCGCTTTGCGCGCTGCGATCACGCGATCCTTTTGACATTCCATACAGTCACCTGACAACATGAACGACTATCGGCTCGAATCGCCGCCGATCCTGCGCGATTTTCTATCGTATCACGAGACCATCAAAGCACACTCGCAGAAAACGGTCGACGAATACTTCCTCGACCTTCGGAACTTTTTCCGCTATTTGAAGCAGTCGCGCGATCCCTCCCTGCGCGATCTTCCTCTCAGCGAGATCTCCATCATGGACGTGGATCTCGACTTTGTGAAAAATGTAACATTAACCGACATTTACGCCTACATGACCTATTTAAGCCGCGACCGCGTGCAGCACCAGAACAGCGACATATCCGATTACGGCTTAAATGCCGCGTCCAGAGCGCGAAAAATCGCGACAATTCGGTCTTTTTATAACTATTTAGTCAATAAGGCGCACCTTTTGGACACAAATCCCTGCAAGGATCTCGACTCCCCCAAGATTAAAAAAACGCTGCCGAAGTACCTGACGCTCGATGAAAGCGTGCAGCTTTTGCAGTCGGTCGACGGACAGAACCGCGAGCGCGACTACTGCATTCTGACGATCTTTCTGAACTGCGGGCTGCGCATTTCCGAGCTTTGCGGCCTTGATTTGCAGGACATTCAGGACGACGCACTGCGCGTGCTCGGCAAAGGCAACAAGGTGCGCATCGTCTACTTAAACGATGCCTGCAAGGACGCGCTCAATGGCTATCTCGCCGTGCGCCGCCCCATCACGGGGCGCGACCGGAACGCTCTTTTCCTCTCCACGCGCAACGAGCGCATCAGCCGCTCAAGCGTCCACGCGCTCGTCAAAAAGCACCTGAGCGCCGCAGGGCTCGACGCCTCGGAGTACTCCTCCCACAAGCTGCGCCACACGGCGGCAACACTGATGCTGCAAAACGGCGTGGACGTCAAAGCCGTGCAGGAGGTGCTCGGGCATGAGCATCTGAACACGACGGAGATCTATACGCACATCGATAACGATGCGCTGCGCGTGGCTGCAAAGGCAAATCCCTTGTCGCATGTAAAGATGAAAAAGAACAAGGAATCAAATTGACTTTCCCCGCCTGATCCGATATACTTATTAGTTGATGAAATGTATTTTTCAAGGAGGGTTTCCATGAATACCAAAGAGCTTTCCCCCATCTGCCGGCAGGTGCGGCGCGACATCATCACGATGACCGCCAACGCCGGCAGCGGCCACCCCGGCGGTTCGCTGTCCGCGGTGGAACTGATGACCAGCGTTTTCTTCAACCACATGCGCATTGACCCCAAGAACCCGCACGATCCCAACCGTGATCGCTTCGTGCTCTCCAAGGGTCATGCCGCCCCCTGCTATTATGCGGTGCTCGCCGCCAAGGGCTTCATCTCCCGCGATGAGTACGCGAACTTCCGCCAGCTCCACTCCATCCTGCAGGGCCACCCTGACGCGAAGAAGGTCCCCGGTGTGGACGCTTCTACCGGTTCTCTCGGTCAGGGCGTGTCCATCGCCGTCGGCATGGCGCTCGGCGCCAAGCATCTCGGCAAGGATACGAAGGTCTTCGTCCTCGTCGGCGACGGTGAGAGCCAGGAGGGTCAGATCTGGGAGGCTTACATGGCCGCTGCGCACTATAAACTCGACAATCTGACCGTCATCATCGACAACAACGGGCTCCAGATCGACGGCACGAATGATCAGGTCATGAGCCTTGGCGATCTGCCCGCCAAGCTGCGCGCCTTCGGCTTCGATCTCATCGAGCTGCCCGATGGCAATGATCTTGACGCCATCGAGGCAGCGCTCTCCAAGCCCACCATGCCCGGCAAGCCCAAGGCGATCCTCGCCCACACGGTCAAGGGCAAGGGCGTTTCGTTCATGGAGAACCAGGTCGGCTGGCACGGCAAGGCCCCGAACGCCGAGCAGCGCGAACAGGCACTGAAGGAATTGGAGGACTAAGAACATGGCTGATAAAATTGCGACCCGTCAGGCTTACGGCGAAGCGCTGATCGAACTGGTCGAAAAGAACGATAAGGTCGTCGTGCTCGACGCCGACCTCGCCAACGCCACGCAGACCTGCAAGGTCGCCAAGGCGCACCCCGAAAAATTCTACAACTGCGGCATTGCCGAGGCCAACATGGTCGACATCGCCGCCGGTATGTCCACGATGGGCCTCATCCCCTACTGCTCTTCGTTTGCGATGTTCGCGGCTGGCCGCGCCTATGAGCAGATCCGAAACAGTGTTGCCTACCCGCACTTTAACGTCAAGGTCTGCGCCACGCATGCGGGTGTCAGCGTCGGCGAGGACGGCGGCAGCCACCAGTGCATCGAGGATCTCGCGCTTATGCGCGCCATCCCCGGCATGACGGTCATCTGCCCCGCGGACGCAAACGAAGCCAAGGCCGCCACCATGGCCATCGCCGAGGTCGACGGCCCGGTCTACATGCGCCTTGCGCGCCTTGCCACCCCCGTTTTCGAGGGCGACATGGTCAAGCCCTTTGAGATCGGCAAGGCAAACGTCCTGCGCGAGGGCAAAGATGTTGCGATCTTCGCGACCGGCCTCATGGTCAACGAGTCCCTGATGGCCGCCGAGGCGCTCGCAAGCGATGGCATCGACGCTGCCGTCATCAATATCCACACCATCAAGCCCATCGACGCAGAGTGCGTAACGAAGTACGCAGAAAAATGCGGCAAGGTCATCACCGTTGAGGAGCACAGCGTCATCGGCGGCCTGGGCGACGCCGTGGCCGACGTGCTCATGGGCAAGGTGAACTGCAAGTTCCACAAGATCGGCGTGAACGACCGCTTCGGCCAGTCCGGCAAGGCGGCGGACGTGCTGCGCGAATACGGCCTGACGGCCGACCAGATCGCCGAGACCATCAAGGCAAACATCTGACAGGGCTGCCCTGCGCACCTGCCGCAAAAAGGAGACAAAGGCAACACTTTGTCTCCTTTTTCAAAAATTGCACGTTCCCCTCTTGCAAAATCCGATTCATGTGCTACAATACCAAGTAGTCCCAAACGTACCAATCATTTGAAACAACTTTACTAAAAAAGGAGAAGATATTATGCCGCTCGTAACATCTACTGAAATGTTCAAAAAAGCCTATGACGGCGGATACGCCATCGGCGCGTTCAACGTCAACAATATGGAGATCGTGCAGGGCATCACCGAGGCCTGCCAGGAAGAGCACGCGCCCGTGATCCTGCAGGTCAGCAAGGGCGCCCGCGCCTACGCGAACCACACCTACCTCGTCAAGCTCGTGGAAGCCGCGGTCGAGTGCTGCCCCGATATTCCCATCGTGCTGCATCTTGACCACGGCCCGGACTTCGAGACCTGCAAGTCCTGCATCGACGGCGGCTTTACCTCCGTGATGATCGACGCCTCCTCCAAGCCCTTTGCCGAAAATATCGAGATCACGAAGAAGGTCGTCGAGTACGCACATGACCACGGCGTCGTGGTCGAGGCCGAGCTCGGCACCCTCGCCGGTATCGAGGACGAGGTCAAGGTCGCCGCGCACGAGGCGTCCTACACCCATCCCGAAGAAGTCGAGGAATTCGTCTCCAAGACCGGCTGCGACTCCCTTGCCATCGCCATTGGTACCTCTCACGGCGCTTACAAGTTCAAGCCCGAGCAGTGCACCGTCAATGAGCAGGGCATCCTCGTCCCGCCCCCGCTGCGCTTCGATGTGCTGAAGGAAGTCTCCAAGCGTCTGCCCGGCTTCCCCATCGTGCTGCACGGCTCCTCCTCCGTCCCGCAGGAGTATGTCAAGATGATCAACGAGCACGGCGGCAAGATGCCCAACGCCATCGGCGTGCCCGAGGAGCAGCTGCGTCAGGCCGCAAAGCTCGCCGTCTGCAAGATCAACATCGACTCCGACCTGCGCCTTGCCATGACCGGCACCGTGCGTGCTTTCCTCGATGAGCACCCCGACAAGTTCGACCCGCGTGAATACCTCAAGCCCGCCCGTGCCAACATCAAGGAGCTCGTCCGCCATAAGCTCATCGACGTGCTCGGCTGCGCCGGCAAGGCTTAAAAAAGGAGAAACGATATGAGTGAATTGAAAGGCGCGTGCATCATCGGTCAGTCCGGCGGCCCGACCTCCGTCATCAACGCAAGCGCTTACGGCGTGATCCGCACGGCGCTCGATTCCGGCAGCATCACGAATGTCTACGGCGCAGAGCACGGCATCAAGGGCGTGCTGGCCGACAGACTCTTTGATATGAGCATGGAGGATCCGAAGGAGCTGGAGCTTCTCAAGTATACCCCCTCCTCCGCCCTCGGTTCCTGCCGCTACAAAATGAAGGATCCCGACGAGGACGACACGGACTACAAGCGCATTCTCGAGGTCTTCAAGAAGCATGACGTCCGCTACTTTTTCTACAATGGCGGCAACGACTCGATGGACACCTGCAACAAGATCTCCAAGTACATGCAGAAGGTCGGCTACGAGTGCCGCGTGATGGGTGTGCCCAAGACGATCGACAACGACCTCTACGGCACCGACCACTGCCCCGGCTACGCGAGCGCCGCAAAGTACATCGCAACGAGCCTGATGGAGGTCTATCAGGACGCGCACGTCTACGACACGGGCATGATCTGCATTGTCGAGATCATGGGCCGCCACGCCGGTTGGCTGACCGCCGCCGCCGCGCTTGCAACGAAGTACGGCGCAGGCCCCGATCTCATCTACCTGCCCGAGACCGATTTTGACATGGATTCCTTCCTTGCCGACGTCCAGCGCGTCTACAAGGAAACCGGCAGCTGCATGGTCGCCGTGTCCGAGGGTATCCACTATGCCGACGGCAGCTTCGTGTCCGAGGCCAAGACCAGCGCGACGGACGGCTTTGGCCACGCGCAGCTCGGCGGCCTTGCGGCGCTGCTTGCGAGCATCGTGAAGGAAAAGACCGGCGCGAAGGTGCGCGGCATCGAGCTGTCGCTGCTCCAGCGCTGCGGCGCGCACCTGGCCTCCGAGACCGACATTGAAGAGGCCGTCATGGCGGGCCGCGCCGCGGTGGAGAACGCCGTCGCGGGCATCACGGATAAGATGGTCGCCTTCGAGCGCGAGACCGTGAACGGTCACTACGCCTGCAAGACGAAGCTCCTTCCGCTCACGTCCGTTGCAAACTATGAAAAGAAGATCCCGCTCGAGTGGATCAACGATGCACACAACGGCGTCAAGCAGGAGCTCATCGACTATGTGCTGCCCCTCATTCAGGGCGAGCCGAAGCTCCCGAAGGAAGATTCCCTCCCCCGCTTCGCCAAGCTCAAAAAGGTGCTGGCCAAGTAAGATTTTCAATAAAAAAGGAACCGATTCGTAAAGAATCGGTTCCTTTTTTCTGTTTCACGCATTCCACTTATTCAGCGGTAAACCACTCGCCGAGAATATCCGTGGTAAGCGCCAGCGTCGTGCGCGTCCGCCTTCTCCTACATGATAAGCTGCGGGGTGCGGCTTGCTAAAATGATGCTGACAAGTGCCGCTGCCACCAGCAGCGGCAGCGCGATCTTTCGGCTCATATTCTCTTTCTCCTGTTATCCTTCTTTATAGAACAGCATAACAGCGGGTGGCGGAAATGACAAGTTACAAAGCAATGACATTCCGGTTACAGAAATGTAACAAAGAGAGAGGAAGGTCCTCTCTCTTTGTTTTTTATAGAATGATGCAGATGAGACCGCCGGTGCCCTCGTTGATGATGCGCTCAAGCGTCTGGCGAAGCTTGAGGCGCGCGTCGTCCGGCATGTGCTTGAGCTTTGCCTGCAAGTCTTCGTTCACGATCTCATGGAAACTGCGGCCGAAGATATTGGACTGCCAGATCTTCGTCGTGTCGCCCTCAAACTCCTGCAAGAGATAATTGACCATGTCCTCGCTCTGCTTTTCGTTGCCGACGATGGGCGAAACCGTCGTTTCGATGTCGGCGCGAATGATGTGCAGGCTCGGCGCGCTCGCCTTGAGCCGCACGCCGTAACGCCCGCCCTGCTTCATGATCTCCGGCTCTTCGAGGTTCAACTCATCGACGGTCGGGACGACGATGCCGTAGCCGCTCTCGCGCGCGTCGGCAACCGCCTGCGCCACCTTGTCATACTCCGCCTTGACCGCTGAAAGCTCGGTGAGAAGGCTCAAAAGGTCGCCGTCGTCCTTCACGTCAAAACCCGACTGTTCGCTGAGCGTCTGGTAGAACAGTGTGCGCGGGAGCTGCAATTCCGCCGCGGCAACGCCTGTGCCGAGTTGAATGGAAGTAATGCGAGCGCTGCTGACATTCTCGCAGTCGCCGATGGCGCCGATCGCCCCCTGTACCTCGCGGATACAATGGAGCGCGCTCGTGTTTTCCCGAATGGCCTGATAGATCCCGCTTTTGATCGGGTGGTCGTCGCTCAGCGCCTCGACCCACGGCGGAATAAAAAGATCAAGCTCACAGAGTGGGAACTCGTAGAGAATAGCCTTGAGGATCTGTCCCACCGCCGCATCGTCGAGCGTCAGGCAGTTTACCGGCAGGCACGTCACGCCATAGCGTGAAGCAATATCCCTTGCCATCGCCTGCACGCGTTCGCTTTCCGGCTCTGCTGCGTTGAGCAGGACAAGGAAGGGCTTGCCGATCTCCTGCAACTCGCGGATCACGCGTCCCTCGGCCTCTATGTAGTCCTCGCGGGGAATGTCGGTAATGCTGCCATCGGTCGTCACCACAACGCCGATGGTCGAATGTTCACGGATCACGCGCGTGGTACCAAGCTCCGCCGCCTCGCTCATCGTTACCTCGCGGTCGAGCCACGGCGTTGAGACCATGCGGGGGCTTTCCCCCTCCATCTGTCCCGTCGCGCCGGGGATCATATAGCCCACACAGTCGATGAGCCGCACCGAGCAGCTGCTGCCCTCGTCGAGCGCGATGTCAACGGCCTCTTCCGGTACGAATTTCGGCTCCGCCGTCATCACCATGCGGCCGCTGCCGCTCTGCGGCAGCTCATCTTTCGCCCGCTCGCGGCGGTAGACATTGTCGATATTCGGAATGACCTGCGTTTCCATGAAGCGCTTGATAAACGTCGACTTGCCCGCGCGCACAGGGCCGACCACGCCGATGTAGATATCCCCCGCCGTGCGGGTGGAAATATCCTGATAGATTTCCGTATTCATGCTCATACCCTCTTCCTCCGTTCCTCAGCGCCTGCGCGGGATCAGCAGGAGCTTCCCGCTCACCGTGGCCGATTCCTCTTTGAGCTCATTGGCAGCAAGAATGGCCTCGACCGTCGTGCGGTACCGCTTGGCAATATCCCACAGCCGTTCCCCCGGCTTCATTGCCCGCAGTACGAGCGACGGAACATTTTTCTCATTTTTCTCACATTCCTCCGCCTGCAAGGACTGGAGACAGGGGTAAGACGGCATCTCCACTACACTGACGGCAAAGGTCACAGGAAAACGCAGTTCCACGCCGTCCGCGCCGACAGATGCGGCGATCTCACCGGCATACACATCCTGCACCCGCGCCTGACCGGCGAGCGGCAGATCGGTTTCAAGCAGCACCTCGCTCCGCCGCTCCGAGAGCAGCGGCACGGCATTTTCGTCAAGATACAGCACACGCAGATTGGCCGTCGCGCGCAGCGCCGAGGACGCGCCGGAGTCGCTGACGCCAGCGCTGCTGAAGATCACGTCTGCGGCAAGCACATTCTGCACCTCTGCACCCGCTTCGATCTTTTCACGCACGAGCTGCTCGCGCAGCACCGGTGCTGCGCTGTCGCACAGCTCGACCGTTTCCGTCTTTGCGTTCAGCTCATATGCCGTGCTGTAAAGGTCTGTAACACAGCAGACGCTGCGCGTTTCGCGCACCGCCGCAAAGACACTGATCGTCAGCCGCAGCGAAACGGTGCGGAAATTGTCAGGCTCGCTCTCGCCGCCGACATGGATCTCCGCGCCCGTCAGGCGCAGCGACGCGCGCACTGTCGTTTCCCCCTCCTCCTCGGAAAGGCCGTCGAGGATCTGCGAAAACGGCAGTTCGCCGCTCAAGGAGGCGAGGTTTCCGCCCTCATCGAGATATACAGCGTCCAGACGGGCAATGCCCTTGAGCACGATCTTGTTGCCGATCTCCTTGCAGTCGGTCGTGCGCAGCACGCATTTGCTGCGCAGCAGCTCACGGATCGGCTCCTTTGTGCCGGAGAGCATCACCTCATCGGCGAAGGTAAAATCCTTTTCCCGAACGGCACGGATCACGGTGATCTCTTTCTTCTCGCACAGCGTTTCGATCTTGTAAGCCTCCTGCTCCTTTACGCCACTGCATACGCTCAGCGACGCAGGTACGTACGGTGTGAGCGCCAGTTCCACATTCACGCGCGTGAAGATCTTGCGCGGGTTGAGCATGCGCACCTCGCATGAGCAGAGCCTGCCCTCCAAACAGCAGTCTGTGCCGCTTGAAAGCGCGCGCCCCTCGATCATTTCCTCGAGCGGCAGGGAATACTCAAACGATTTCATTCCCTGCGTGTCCTCCGCCACATACAAAAGCGTCATGCGGATCGTGCCTGACACCTGTGCTTTTCCGTCTGTGATCTCGCGGCTGCGCAGGAAAAGGCACCCGCTCGCATCCACGATGCGGGCAATATCCGGCAGATAGTCCGGTACGATGGTTTCCGTCGTTTCCTCACGGTTTTCGCTCAACTGCGGCAGCGCCTGATAACAGGCAAACTGCTCTTTTTTCAATTCCAGTTCCATTGCAGTCCTCTCCTTCGGCTAAGTGGTTACTGCACTCTATGCGTAGTGGACGCGCGTTATGCGCCTTCTCTGACGCCAAACATGCGCCGCAGCAGCGACGAGAGAGCCTTCGGTGATTTCCAGACGATGATCTTCATGCTTTTCCCTCCTAAAATCTGCGCAAACAGCCAAGCCCACAAAGAATGAGAAGAAATGCGACCAGAAACATCAGCGCCCCAACCGGAAAAACAGCCGTGATAAAAATGCCGAGCCCCAGCGCCAATGCACACAGCCCCACGCAGCGCCACGGGCCGGACGGCGGGCGCGGCGGCGGATTCGGAACCATGCTTCTCCCCCCTCTCCCGGCGTTCGCCTGCTCCATTCTATACAAAAGCGCGCAATGTGTTCCCACTCTATCACGGCAAAGCGCCAAACTTTTCCGTAGGGCTTTGCGCAATACTTGACAATTTCCCCGCCCCGTATAGTATAAGAATTACTTGACTTTATCGCGGCTCTGCGGGCGTGTTCCGCACCGGCCGCAACGGAAAGGACGGTACCCCTATGCAGCAAATGAGCAGCAGAAACCAGCATTTTACCGATTCCGTCATTCGCAGAATGACGCGCATCTCCAATGAGAGCGACGCGATCAACCTGGCGCAGGGCTTCCCCGATTTTGACCCGCCCAAGGAGATGACGGATCGCCTTGAGGTGGTCAGCCACGAAGGCCCCCACCAGTACCCCATCACGATGGGTGCGCCGAACTTCCGTCAGGCCATCGCGCGCAAGTGCGGCCATTTCATGGGCCGCACCATTGACCCTGAGACCGAGATCGTCGCCACCATCGGTTCGACCGAAGCCATGGTCGACACGCTCTTCGCCCTGACCGATCCGGGCGATCGCGTTGTGATGTTCTCCCCATTTTTTGAAAATTACCGTGCCCAGGCCATCATGGCGGGCTGCGAGCCGGTCTTTATCCCCCTGAACCCGCCGACGTTCTCCTTCGACCCGAACGTACTGGAGGACGCCTTCCGCGGCGGTGCAAAGGCCATCATCATCTGCAACCCCTCGAACCCCTGCGGCAAGGTCTTCACCGAGGAAGAGCTCAGGATCATTGCCGAGCTTTGCGTCCGCTACGATGTATACGCCATCATGGACGAGGTGTATGAGCATATCATTTACGATGGCCGTAAGCACGTTTATATGAACAGCCTCCCCGGCATGTGGGAGCGCACAGTGTCCTGCTCCTCGCTTTCCAAGACCTATTCCATCACCGGCTGGCGACTCGGCTACGCCATTGCGCCGGAGCCGATCATGACGCGTATCCGCCAGTATCACGATTTCACCACCGTCGGCTGCCCGTCCCCGCTGATGGAGGCCGCGGTCGTGGGACTCAATATGCCGCTAAGCTACTACGATGAATTCGGCGCGCACTATGCGCACATGAAGAAGATCTTCACCGATGGCATGCGTAATATCGGCATTCCCTTCACCGATCCCGAAGGCACATACTTCGTGCTGGCCGATATTTCTCCGTACCTCAAAAAGGGGCAGAGCGATGTTGACTTCTGCGAGCAGCTCGCACGCAAGGTCGGCGTCGGTTCGGTGCCGGGAAGCTCCTTCTTCAGTGAGCCGATCAACAACATCATCCGCCTGCACTTCGCCAAAAAAGACGAAACACTGTATGCGGCGCTCGATCGGCTGAGCCATATCAAAGACCTGATGTAAGACATTGATACAAAAAAACTCTGTTCCGATCGGAACAGAGTTTTTTCTATACAGTGATTTTGCTTTACAGCAATGATTCCATGCTGATTTGCTGGTCATTGGCAGGAGCAGCGTTCGTTTCCCCATCCGGCCCGCCGAAGCGAGAGATGAACGCTTCCTCGGAAAGCACCGGAACGCCCAGCTCCTTCGCCTTCTTCGCCTTTGATGAGCCGGACTCCCCGTCGTTGCTGACGAGATACGACGTTTTTCCCGAGACGCTGCCTGCGACCTTGCCGCCCTGCCGCTCGACATAGGCCTTGAAGTCATCGCGGTTTTTGAAGGTGTGCACGTCGCCCGTAATGACAAAGGTAAGTCCTTTACAAGTCCCGTCGTTTGTGACTTTTGGTGCAACCTCATCCACGAGAAGTTCATACATCAGACGCTCGAAAAGCGCGCGATTCCCCTCGTCTGCAAACCAGTTCAAAAGCGCGTTCGATCTTTCCACGCCGATGCCGTCTACATCCTCAAAGCCCTCGCCGCTCTCGATACGCGCAAGGAAGCCCTTCGTGCCGAGTGCCGCAATGAGCTTTTTGCCCGCATCTGTGCCGATGTTCGGAATGCAGAGCGCAAAGATGAGGTGAACAGGATCAGCTTTGCGGCTCTTTTCGATGGCCGCCATCAGGTTGGCGCAGGACTTTTCGCCAAAGCCCTCGAGCGCGACGATCTCGCCTGCGTGATCACTCAGGTGGTAGAGATCCGAAAAATCGCGCAGGTAGCCGCGGTTGACGAACTCGTGCAGCGTCTGCACGGAGAGACCGTCAATATCAAGACCCGCCTTGCTCGCAAAACGAACAAAGCGCTTTAGGTGCTTGGCAGGGCAGTTTGCATCGGTGCAGCGCAGCGTCTTTACGCCGCTCACCGGGCTGACGCGTACCTCGGTCGCCGCGCCGCAAACTGGGCAGGCGCTCGGGATCTCGTAACTTCCCTCCGCGCGCACGACCGCGATGCACTTCGGAATGATCTTATTTGCTTTGATGACACGCAATTTCGTCTTCCTGTCCGCGCCGATGCCGAGGCGCTCGAGCTCGCTCACGTTGCAAAGAGAGGCGCGCGAAACAGTCGTCCCTTCAAGCTGCACGGGGTCGAAGACCGCGACCGGTGTGATGGTCGACGCCGCGCACGACCATTCGATGTGATCGAGCACAGTCTCGGCGGATACGTCCGCCCACTTGTAGGCAAGACCCGCGCGCGTGGCGTGGTGCCCCGTCACGCTGCCGGTCGCGGCGTAGTCGGTATCGTCATAGGTGATGACAAGGCCATCAACAGGAATGCCCATCTCGCCGGAATCGACCTTTTTCGTCCAGCGCGCAATGGCGTCCGGCAGATGCACCGCGTCCGTTTCCTCGCGCTCGACGGTCGTAAAGCCCAGCCGATCGAGGTAATCCATGCGCGCGCCCCAGGAGCGGATCTCCTCGTCCGTATGGACGAGCGTGAAAGCGTTGAAGGTCACATTGCGCTCGCGTACTTTGTCGAGATTCGTCTTGTCGAGTGCCAGCGTGCCGGCGGCAAGGTTGCGGGGATTCGCGTATCGGTCGTCCGCGTCCTCAAGCGTATCGTTGATGGCCTCAAAATCCGCGTAGGAGATGGTTGCCTCGCCGCGCACGACAAGGTGTCCATTGTCCGCGATCTTCGCGGGAATGCCGCGGATCGCAGCGGCCATATAGGTGATGTTCGTGCCGACGGTGCCGTTGCCGCGCGTCAGAACGCGCGTGAGCTTCCCGCCGTCGTAGGTCGCAACAAGGGTAGAGCCGTCGAGCTTCCACGAAAGCCAGATCGCGCGCTCCCCCGCCCAGTCCTGCAATTCCGCTACCTTTTTCGTCTTGGCGAGCGAAAGCGCGGGGTATTCGTGCGCTTCCTTCTCCCCCTCGCCGTCCATTTCGTTCCCGGAATGGCTCGTCACCTGCGTGGGACTGTCGGGCCGGACGTAGCCTGTCTCTTTTTCAAGAGCGGTCAGCTCGTCAAAAAGAGCGTCCCACTCGTAGTTCGTCATCTGCTCCTCCTGCCCGCCGTAGTAAGCGTCAGAGGCGGCATTCAGCCGTGTTACGATCTCGTCGATCCGGATATTTTTGTCCATAGTGCGTTCCCTCTCTCCGGCGGTGCGCAAAAGGCAGTCAGCCGTTGTTCATGATGTAATCTTCCGCGTTCTGCTCCATGTCCGCGCCGTTGCTGAAATAGGTGTAATTGTCCGGCACGGAGCCGACGATAACGGTCTCCGCCACGGAATAAGTGTTGCTGAGCTTTGTTGTCGTAGAAAATCCGGGCAGCAAAATGCTGACATAGACGTCCACCACAAGATAGATCTGGTGCTTGGTCTGGTTGATGCCCGCCGACGTGAACGTATTTTCAAAATGCGCGCTCGACGAGCCGACCGACTGCATCCGCACCCGAATGAGCGGCCCGCGCCCCGAGAGAAACGGTGAGCCGAGCAGTGTGCCGACCGGCACGGAAAGCTCCTTGGTCGTCACCTCGGAGAGCTTTTCCAGCACCTCGTCGATGATGGCGGATTGCAGGCGGTTGCATTCCGCCATGTTGCTCTTGACCGCCGTGATCCTGCCCTCATTGTCTTTTTCAAAGGAAATGAGCTGATCGTAATCCACGCCGCCGCTGTAGATCGTTTCATTCACGGCGGCGGTGACGATACCGTTGACCGTATTTGACACGCGCGCCGTTGCAAGCGACGTGAGCACGGGCTTTAGGTGCGTCATCGCAACGACGGTGAGCGCCAACAGTACTGCCAGCAAAATGAGCGCCAACAGCAGCGCGCGTTTTTTGCCAGAAAGCAGCTTTCGCCTTCGCATCGGCTCCACCTCGATTCGATGAAGCCTATGACAGCACAGCTTTTCCCTATTCCGGCAGCGCCATCACGAGCTTTTTGAAGGCTTTCCCGCGCTCCATAAAGTTCGTAAAGCAGTCGAATGCCGCACACGCGGGCGAAAGTGTCACAATATCGCCCGTTCCGGCACGTTCGTAAGCGGTCTGTACGCAGGCGGCAAGATCCGCGCAGCGCATGATCTCGGGAAGATCCTCCTCGCGCGCGTTCTCGCGCAGCGCCTTTTCGATGGCGTCTGCCGTCGCGCCGCACAGGATCAGCAGCTTGACATGCTGCACCACTTCCGGTGTAAGGGGTGCAAAGGAGATATGCTTGTCATATCCGCCCGCAATCAGAATGACCTTTTCATCAAACGCGCGCAGACCCGCGATGGTACGCGTGGGACTTGTGGCAATGGAATCGTTATACCACTTCGCGCCGTGCAGCGTGCGCACATATTCGATGCGGTGCTCCACGCCCGCAAAACTGCGCGCAGTCTTTTTCATCACGTCATAAGGTACGATGCCGTCCAGCGCCGTCACAGCGGCAAGATAATTTTCGACGTTGTGCAGCCCCGGCAATCGAATATCCGAAGCGCGCATGACCTCTTCCTCATGTCCGTTATGACGCAGAACGATTGCGTCACCGCGCAGAAACGCGCCGTCCGCGACCGCTTCGCGGCGGCTGAAAAGGCGCGTGTGCGCCTGAGCCTTTTCAGAAAGCGCGCGCGTGATGTCGTTATCCTCATTAAAGATGGCGATGTCGTCCGCACTCTGATGGAGATAGATGTTCTCCTTCGCCGCAATATACTCTGCCATATCGCGGTGCATATCGAGGTGGTTCGGTGCAAGGTTGGTCATCACCGCGATGTGCGGCGAGCGCTTCATATCCAGCAGCTGGAACGACGAGAGCTCAACGACCGCAACATCGTCGCGCTTCATCTTCTCCGCGTCGCACAGCAGCGGGTGGCCGATGTTGCCGCCGAGGTAGACTGTCTTCCCCGCCGCGCGCAGCATTTCTGCAATGATGCTCGTGGTGGTGGTCTTGCCGTCGCTGCCCGTCACGCCGATGATCGTGCAGGGGCAGACCTCGAAAAAGATCTCCATCTCCGACGTCACGATGCTGCCGCGTGATCTCGCTTCGAGCAGCGCCGGAACGTCCGGCCGCATGCCCGGCGTGCGAAAGACAACGTCCGCGCGCAGATCGTCAAGATATGCCTCGCCCAGATGCAGCTGCGCGCCCAGTGCTTCCAGCTGCGGCGCACGCCCGCCAAGCGCCTCGCGGCTCTTTTTGTCGCAGGCGATGACCTGCACACCGCTGCGGCACAAAAGCTCGATGAGCGGCGTGTTGCTCACGCCGATGCCGAGCACCGCTGCTGTTTTTCCCCGCAGGGAAGCTAAATAGTCCTGTATCGTCATGGCTTTTTGTCCTTTCGCCAAACATGCAAAATCATTATATAGTATAGCGCAGGCCGGAAAAAATAGCAATGGATTTTCCGTTGACAAGCTCCACCCGATGGGCTAAAATAGTTGTGCGAGTATAACAGACAGTCGCGCGGCGAAGACGAAAGGCTCGCTGTGAGGAAAGTCCGGGCTCCACAGGGCAAGGATAACGGGTAACGCCCGCCCAGAGTGATCTGAGGAAAAGTGCAACAGAAATAGACTACCTGCGCACTTTGTCTTTCCGGGTTTGCAGCCAAAGCGCAAGCGGTCTCACCGCTTACGCCTGTCCCTCCGGCGTGATGGAGGCAGAACGTGCAGACCGGGAAAGGCAAAGTGCTGCGGGAAAAGGTGGAAAGGTGCGGTAAGAGCGCACCCGTCGGCTCGAGAGTGTCCGATGCTGTAAACTCTATCCGGAGCAACACCGGTATGGGAGCAATAGGCTTGCCCGGCCGCTCCCGGGGTGGCTAAAGCGCCGCGGCAACACGGCGCGTAGATAGATGACTGTCAAATACAGAACCCGGCTTACAGTTATGCTCGTGCAAAATATGAGAGGGACGGCGTGATTCGCCGTCCCTCTCGTCTTTTTCTGATCAAAAGAGTCAGGCAGGTGACTTTCCTGCCGGACTCTCTTTTTATTTATTCAACTTCCTTCTTGCCGATGCGGATGAGACGCACGATCACGGGGCTGAGCACCACGTTGAACAGCAGCTCAAAGATGAAGTTCGCGCCCACAAGGCCGAGGATCATGAACTGGCCAACATTTGCACCAAGACCCGCCGCGTCTGCCCAGACGCTGATGGTCTCCATGAAGAAGAGCAGGCAGCCGATCAGGAACACGCCGGTATTGACCACCGGGCAGGTCACAGCAGCCAGCACCACGGCAAGCATACGGTTCTTGCTCTCAAGTGCCTTGTAGACAACGCCGGAGAGGAAGCCCGCCAATGCACCCTTGACAAGCACCGTCAGGATCGTGCCAAGTGCATTGACACCCAGAAATGCCGCCGCATCTCCGCTCACCAGGACGACCACGCCAAAGACGAAGCCGAGCCAGGCACCGGCACCGGCGCCGTAGAGCGCCGCACCGATCACGACCGGCACCAGCACCAGCGAAATGCTGAACGTGCCAAACCGGATAAAGCTGCCCATCAGCTGCAGAACGATCACAATAGCGGTAAACAGACCGAGACCAACGATCTTCTGCGTGTTGTTGTTCTTACTCATAAGATTCTCCTTTCACCCAGACGTCCTGCGCATGGGGCCATACAGCAGGAGCGCGCCGCGGAATCTTATCCTCGCAGCGCACCTTGTTTTTCTGCCGAAAACGGACGTCCGACGTGCCGAGTTATAATACCAAACAACGGGAATAATTTCAAGTGGAATATTTATATATTTTTATAACATATCCATATAAGTCAGGCGGCAAAAAAGAGCTTGAGAATATCTTCTCAAGCTCTTTTTGATCAATGTAATTGTATGTCACAACAGAAGCTACCATATACGCCGCAGCAGGACAAAGATATGTCACAACTGCGCACTCTTCCCTGCTGAAAAAGTCAGCATTTGCAAGGGATTTTAGTCCTGGTCCCAGTTGTGGTAGGTGTTCTGGACGTCCTCGTTATCCTCGAGCATATCGAGGAGCTTTTCCATGTTCTTGATGTCTTCGTCGCTCTCGAGCTTGACGTAGGTCTGCGGGACAAGGCTGATGTCCGCGCTGACGAACGCATAATTCTTCTCCTCGAGCGCCTTGACCACATCGTTGAACGCATCGGGATCGGTCGTGATCTCGAAAACGTTGTCCTCGGCATTGAAGTCGTCGGCACCGGCGTCGAGCGCGTCCATCATCACAGCATCTTCATCGTAGTCGCCGTCCTCATTGTCGATGATGATCACGCCCTTGCGGTCGAACGACCAGCTCACGCAGCCCTGCGCGCCCATGCCCTTGCCGTACTTATCGAAGTAGTGGCGGACCTCCGGCGCGGTGCGCTGGCGGTTGTCGGTCAGCGCTTCGACGATGACAGCCACGCCGCCGGGGCCGTAGCCCTCGTAGGTGACGGACTCGTAGTTGTCGGTGTTGCCCGAGCCGAGCGCCTTGTCGATGGTGCGCTTGATGTTGTCGTTGGGCATGTTGGCAGCCTTCGCCTTTGCGATGACAGTCGCGAGACGGGAGTTATTATTGGGGTCGCCCGAGCCGCCCTGCTTAACGGCAACGATGATCTCCTTGGCGATCTTGGTGAAGGCGGCGCTGCGCTTGGCGTCAGCCGCACCCTTCGTCTTTTGGATATTGTGCCACTTGGAATGTCCGGACATGATGTGATCTCTCCTTACAGATAATATTGGATGGCATCTCGGTGAGACGCCGATATGACGGTTTTGATCTCCGGGAAGTGCTCTTCCAGATATGCCTTGATCGCCGGGCAAACGACGTTCTCCGTCGGAAAATGCCCCGCGTCGATCAGGTTCAGCCCCTGCGTATCCAGAAAATCGTTGTAGCGCAGATCGCTCGTTACAAACGTATCGCAGCCCTGCGCAATGGCCTGCGGGATGTATTCGCCACACGCGCCGCCGCCGACGGCCACGCGGTGTACCCGCCCGCTGCCGCGGCGATATCGCAAGCCGCTGCAACTAAGTGATTCTATCACATCTCGCAGGAACTCTTCAAGCCCTTTTTCGCAGGAAAGTGTGCCAATTCGGCCGATTTTTTCGTCATTGAGCAAAAAAACATCGTTCAGGCCGAGTTTTTTCGCCAGGCAGTCGTTCACGCCGCCGTCCGCGGCGTCCAGATTCGTGTGCATGCAGATAGCGGAAATGTCGTTTTTCACAAGCGTCGTCAAAAGGCCGCCGAGGCGCGTATCGCTGCGCAGGGTCTGCATTTCGCGCTCGTGCCAGCGAACGTTCATCACCGGGTGGTGCGACACGATGAGCTGTGCGCCGAGGTCAATGGCCTCCTGCACCACGCGCTCGGTAATATCAAGTGAGACAAGAATGCGCTCGACCTCCCGCTCGGGATCGCCGACAAGATGGCCGACATTGTCCCAGTCCATCGCGCTCTCGCGCGGCGCCCAGGCAAAAAGACTCTGCTCCACTTCACATACGGTTGCCATGCTCCCACTCCCCTTTCCGCTTCCCGATCTCCTCAATGAGACCTTGCAAACGTGCGATGCGCGCGTCCCTGTCTGAAAGCGACGAAACGGCAAGCCCGTCCCTCGCTCGCTCAAGCTTTGCAAGATGCTGCGAAAGATATTCCCCATACAGCGGATCGTCGCGCAGCAAAATACCGGTCAGCGCGTCCGCTTCGCTCAGCGCGCTCACCTCTCCGCCGGTAACGCGAAAGACAACATAAAGCTGCTCCTTGTCGCGCACGAGTTTCTCCTCCAGAAAGTGATAGCCGCTCTCACAGATCCAGCGGCGCAGGAGATCCACCTTCGTCTGCGGCTGCAAGATGAGCGTATGCGTGCCGTCGCGCGTCCACGGCGCAGCTTCCAGAATGCCGATGATCGTTTCTCCGCCCATGCCGGCGATGGCAACCGTGTCGCACTCTTCGCTCCCGATCTTTGCAAGCCCAGGACAGAGGCGGAAGTCGATGCACGCCGTCACACCGTACTCCGCAGCTGTCGCGCGCGCGTGGTCAAGCGGCAGCGCGTTGATGTCCGACGCGATGGCGCTTTCCATTCGTCCGTGCTGCAAGAGCCAGACCGGAAGATAACCATGGTCGGTGCCGACATCGACAAGCCGCGCGCCCTGCGGCACAAGATCTGCGAGGCATTGCAGCCGCGGCTGAAGCTGTAATTCTTTTTTCTCCACTGATCCTGTCTCCTTTTGCTGAGCGAATAAGACGCATACGGAAAAACCGTATGCGTCCTTTTCTTATTCCTTGACGGGCTTGTTGGCCTCTTCATTCACGAGAGCCAGCAGCTTGTCCACATCAATGCCATGGACCATGCAGGCCTCTTCCACCGTTTCGCCGCGGGAGCTGGGGCAGCCCAGGCAGTGCATACCGATCGACAGGAAGATCGGCGCCGTGTGCGGCGCAACGTCCAGAATGTCGCCGATGATGGTATCGCGCGTAATTTCGATCATTTCGATTCACCTCCGTGAAAATTGCTGAAGATAGTTTATCCCATTTTTCGCACTTTTTCAATAGGAAATGAGAAAAAAGGAAAAGGAAGCAAACACAAACTGTGAAAAGGCCGGCATAAAAAAGGAAAGTGTCCGCAAAAGCGGACACTTTCCGTATCAGCAGTTACAAGAACTTACTGCTCAGCGCGCATCTTGGCGAAGCACTCGCTGCAGTAGACAGGACGGTCGGACTTGGGCTCGAAGGGAACCTTGGCCTCGCCGCCGCAAGCTGCGCAGACTGCGGTGAAGTACTCACGGGGACCACGGGCGGCGTTCTTGCGAGCGTCGCGGCAGGCCTTGCAGCGCTGGGGCTCGTTCTGGAAGCCGCGCTCCGCGTAGAACTCCTGCTCACCGGCAGTGAACACGAACTCGTTGCCGCACTCTTTGCAAACTAAAGTCTTGTCTTCGTACATGATTTTACCCTCTCTTTGAATCAGAAAAAAATATATGCGTTCAGCGTTTGCTGATATCGCCGGAAGAAATGTGCTGTGCAGCCTTGCGACGGACGCGCTGCACGGCGTTGTCCACCGATTTTGGGGACTTGCCAACGGCCTTTGCGATCTCGTGACAGGAAAGGCCCTCCAAATAGTACCCTAAGATCTTCGCCTCGAACTCGGACAACTGCTTGCGGGTACTCTCGAGTAAGCTCTCCACGTGATCCCGCTCTGCAATGAGGAGCTCGGGGTCTGTGTGGCTGGGATCCAAAGTACCGGTGGTGTAAGAAGAACTGTCAAAGAAAGGGGTATCAAGGGATATGGATTCGTTCAGCGGATAATGCTTGCCGCGGGACGCGGCACGGAGCGCGGAAAACAGGCGGCTGCGAATGCAGATCTCTGCATAGGTGTGAAACGACGCCGCCTTGTCTGCGTCATACTCCCGTATCGCCTGAATAAGGCCAAACATTCCCTCCTGGATGAGGTCTTCCCCATCGCCGCCGGCGAGGAAAAGAGGACGCGCACACGCGCGCACCACGCCGTAGTACCGCGTGACAAGAAGCTCTTCTGCTTCCCGCTGCCCCGTGGCGGCCATGGCGCAAAGCTGCTCGTCTGTGCAGGCGGCAAGCTCTTTATGCTGGCTCTCATTCTGATGATACTGCATGTATTATACCTTCTGTGCTTAGGTTTTGTCAAGTATTTACGAAAATTCAGTATTAGCGCTAACGGTTTTAGAGCATTTTTATCACATTCACCAAATTCTCAGCCGCGAGAAGCGCAATTTGTTCCGTTTTTGCCTCAACCATCACGCGGATCAGCGCTTCCGTACCGCTCGGGCGGACAAGCACACGACCCTCGCCGGAGAGCTTCTCTTCCTGCAGCGCAACCGCTGCAGCCAGTGCATCGGATGCCATGATAGCGTCCTTCACGCCGCGCTCATGTGAAACAGGAACGTTGAGCAGCACCTGCGGGTACTGCGGACAGACAGAGGCAAGCTCGGAAGCCTTTTTGCCGCTGCGTGAAAGCACGTCGAGGAATTGCAGCGCCGTGAGCTGGCCATCGCCGGTGGTGGAAAAGTCGGTAAAGATCGTGTGACCCGACTGCTCGCCGCCGATTTTATAGCCGCACTCGTTCATCTTTTCAAGCACATTGCGGTCGCCGACACTGGTACAAACAAGACCCACGCCGTTTTTGCGGCAGAACTCATGCAGCCCCAGATTCGACATCACCGTTGCCACGATCGTGCCGCCGCTGAGCTTGCCGCGACGCTTCATATCCGAGCCGCAGACAGCGAGCACCTTGTCACCGTCGATGATGCCGCCCTTCTCGTCGACGAGAAGGCAGCGGTCGGCATCGCCGTCGAATGCAACACCAATATCGTAGCCGCCCGCAACGACCTTGGCGGCAAGATCATCAAGATGCGTCGAACCGCAGTGGTCGTTGATGTTTACGCCGTCCGGCTCGCGGTGGATGAAATCACAGAAGCAGCGGAAGCGTCCGAACAGCTCCGGCGCAGTCGCGGACGATGCGCCATTCGAGCAGTCCACAAGCAGCCGAAGGCCGGAAAGGTCGCTCTCGATCGTGCCGGCAAGATGGTCGATGTAAGCCTCGCGGGACTGACGTAACCCGTGGCGCAGTACACCGATCTCGCCGCGCGTCGCAGCAGGATAGATATCGGTGAGGATTTTCTCCTCCACCTGCTCTTCAATCGCGTCAGGAAGCTTATACCCCTTCTCATTGAAAACCTTGATGCCGTTATGCTCGTAGGGGTTGTGCGAAGCGGAGATGACAATGCCCGCGTCCGCCCCCTTGAGCACAGTGAGATACGCAACCGCCGGTGTCGGCAGCACGCCGAAGGGCATCACATCACCGCCAACGGAGCAGATGCCCGCGATCAGCGCGCTTTCCAGCATATCGGACGAAATGCGCGTGTCCTTGCCGATGGTGATGACCGGCTTTCTGCCCTTTTCCTCTTTCAAAACGGCCGCGATGGCCTTGCCCGTGCGGAACGCGAGATCGGCGGTCAGATTCTCACCGACAACGCCGCGGATCCCGTCGGTACCAAACAGTTTTCCCATAATATGTTCCTCGTCTTAAATTTAGATTCGCAAAATACAATAAAGCATTTTCTCTTTACAAGCTGAGCTGTTCCGGCACTTCTTCTATGCTCTTCGGCACGGAGAGCCCCAGGTGCTCATAGGCCTTGCACGTCACGCAGCGCCCGCGCGGCGTGCGCTGCAAAAAGCCGAGCTGCATCAGATACGGCTCGTAAACGTCCAGCAGTGTCACCGCCTCTTCCCCGATGGTCGCTGCCAAAGTCTCAATGCCGACCGGGCCGCCGCCGTAGTTTTCGATGATGGCGCGCAGCATGCGGTGGTCAATGGGGTCAAGACCAAGATCGTCGATCTCGAGCGCGCGAAGCGCCTCGTCCGCTACTTTCCTCGAAATCATGCCGTCAGCCTTCACGTCCGCAAAGTCGCGCACGCGGCGCAGCATGCGGTTGGCGATACGCGGCGTACCGCGCGAGCGGCGCGCGATCTCAAGCGCACCCGTCGGATCGATCGCAACATTCAGGATGCTCGCCGAGCGCGTGACGATCTTTGAAAGCTCCTGCGGCGTGTATAGTTCCAGGCGCAGCGTAACGCCGAAGCGGTCGCGCAGCGGTGCGGAGAGCTGGCCTGCGCGTGTGGTCGCGCCGATGAGTGTGAAGTGCGGCAGGTCGAGGCGGATGGAGTTCGCGCTTGGCCCCTTGCCGACGATGATGTCGATGGCGTAGTCCTCCATCGCGGGGTACAGGATCTCCTCCACGCTGCGGTTCAGGCGGTGGATCTCGTCGACGAAGAGGATATCCCCCTCGTTCAGGTTTGTCAGCAGCGCCGCAAGGTCGCCCGCCTTTTCGATGGCGGGACCGGAGGTGATACGGATATTGACGCCCATTTCCTGGGCAATGATACCCGCAAGCGTCGTCTTGCCGAGGCCCGGCGGGCCGTGCAGCAGCACGTGGTCGAGCGACTCGCCGCGCTTTTTCGCCGCCGCGATAAAGACGGCGAGGTTTCCCTTTGCCTTTTCCTGACCGATGTATTCCTGAAGCGTTTTCGGGCGCAGCGAACCCTCCTGCGCGTCCTCGCTCAGGAATGTCTTGGCCACGATCGGCTCTTCATAAATGTCAGTTCCAAAATCAATGCTCAAGATGTCACTTTCCTTTTCTTCCGTCCAACGGGAAAACACTCAATACGCAAGCACAAAATAAATCACATATAGCCAGCTCATCAGACCGTGCACAATCGCCCAACCCACGCTATGCCAGTTCGCATAAGAGATAACCATTGCAAGGCAGGTTCCAAAGGTAATGCCCTTTTTAGCAGCCTCTTTTGTATTTTCGTTCATTTATCGTTTCTCCTATTTTATCATTTTCTTTAAGCTCTGGCGCACGATCTCTTCGAGCGGCAGGTTCTCCGCGTCGATGCCCTTCATCGCCACGGCGATGTCCTGCTGCGTGTAGCCAAGCACCGCCAGCGCAGCGGCGGCTTCGGCCGCCTTGTTCTTCTCGCCGGCCACAATGCCGGAGACGACAGGCATACCGCTCTCCTGCTGCTCCTTGGCAAGCTTGTCCTTGAGTTCCAAAATGATGCGCTGGGCGATCTTCTTGCCGACGCCTGGCGCGGCGATGAGCGCTTTCTCATCGCCCGTGATGACGGCCATCGCCAGTCCCTGCGGCGTGCAGACCGAAAGGATCGCAAGCGCCGCCTTCGGCCCAACGCCCGAAACGCCGATGAGCTGCTTGAAGCTCCCGAGTTCGCCTTGCGTTGCAAAACCATAGAGGTCGAAAATGCCCTCCGCAACGTGCAAATAGGTGTAAAGTTTTCCTGCTTTACCCACTTGAAGCTGTGCGATCGTCGTACTGGTGGTCTTGCAGGCATAGCCCACGCCGCCGCAGTCGATCACGGCAAGATACGGCTCCACATGGGCGACCGTTCCGCTGACATAATAAAACATAAGCTGCCCCTCTCTCCCGCTCAGATGGTCTGCTTGACGTCGCCGCCGCTGACGCGGCTCAAAAGCGACGTGGCGCTGCGCGCGTGGCAGATGGCAATGGCCAGCGCGTCGGCCGCGTCGTCAGGACGCGGCACGGCCTTGAGCTTTAAGAGGCGCTTGACCATGTCCATGACCTGTCTTTTTTCGGCAAGGCCGTACCCTACGACCGCCTGCTTGACCTGCATGGGCGTATATTCATAGAGCGGCACGCCGCTTTTTTCCGCTGTACACAAAATGATGCCGCGGCCATGCGCCACGGCGATGCCGGTGGTGATGTTGTTCGAAAAGAACAATTCCTCGACCGCGATGGCGTCGGGCTTAAGCTGCGCGATGAGCGCTTCCATATCCTGCTCGATCTGCACAAGGCGGCGCGCCAGCGGCAGCCCGGCGGGTGTGGTGATCGCGCCATAATTGAGGAGCTTCGTCTGCCCGCGCTCCGCCTCGATCAGCCCGAAGCCGACAATGGCGATTCCCGGGTCAATGCCGAGGATCCGCATGCGCATCACCTCCCATGATACTTATTTGGAAATTATATCAAACATCTGTCCGAAATGCAATGAGAAATCACAGCACGAAAAAGGCCGCTCTCTGAGCGGCCCTTCATTTTTCTTTTTACGCCCGCGGATGCGCCTTTTGATAGACGTCCTTGAGGTGCTTTTTCACAACGTGCGTATAGATCTGCGTGGAGGAAATGTCCGCATGGCCGAGCATTTCCTGAATGGAGCGCAGATCCGCGCCGTTTTCCAGCAGGTGCACGGCAAAGGAATGGCGCAGCGTGTGCGGCGTGATGTCCTTGGAGATGCCGGCGGTCTCCTGATAATGCTTGACGATCTTCCAGAACCCCTGGCGACTCATGCGCTCACCGTTCATGTTGACGAACAGCGCCCTTTCCTCCGGATCGGCCAGAAGCTGTGGCCGCACTTCCCTGATGTAGTGCGAGAGTGCCTTGACGGCAACGGGATAGAGCGGAATGATGCGCTCCTTGCCCTTGCTCTGCGCGCGGATAAAGCTCGCACTCAGGCTCACATCTTCCTCGTTCAGCGAGATCAGCTCAGAAACACGGATCCCCGTGGCATACAGCAGCTCGAGCATCGCATGGTCACGGTAGCCCTTGGCGTCCACGCATTGGGGCTGGTCGAGGAACAGCTCGACCTCCTTGCCGGTCAGGATCTCGGGGAATTTGTGCTCCACCTTCACCGCGGCAACGCCCTTGGCGGGATTGGCACTCACCTCGCCGGTGAGCTGAAGGTAGGTATAAAACGACTTGATCGACGCGATGGATCGCGTGATCGTCGCGGCGGACTTGCCCTTGCCGCCCATCCAGATGACATAGCCGTTGATGACCTCCTGTGTCACCTGCGGCAGCGGCATGGGACGAAACTCGTCCAAATACGCAGCAAACTGGTGCAGATCGCGCAGATAGGAGCTGAGCGTATTCTGGGAGGCATGCTTTTCCACGGTCAGATATTCTTCATATTGTGACAACAGATCTGCCACGGCAGCCCCTCCTTCCCAAAGTCTCACGATGCCGCAAGCAGCAGAAACTGCGGCACGAGCCACAGCTCCATCAGCGCTGCAACAAACAAACACACACAACAAATGCCAAAACGATACCAGTACGCGCTCCCGTAGCTGACCGCGCGTCCCCTTCCCCCGCCGCTGAACGAAAGCGACAGCAGAATGAGGGATCGATCAATCGACGCGCTGCCAAGCAGCAGCGTGCAGGGCAGAACCGCCAGCAGCCTGACGCCGAACAGCGCCAGCAGCAGCGGAAAGCTCCCCCGCCCGAGTGAAAGCGCAAAACAGAAGAGAGAATACGACAGCAAAAAGCTCTGACACGCGCATAAAAGCGGCACAGCCACCACGCCGATAGACGCAAATCCCAAGAGAAAGGCGATGACCGGCGCGCGAAAATAGCACACCAGCGTTTCGCCCAACACCCGCGCCGAAAGCGGCTTTTCCGCGCCGCCTGACAAAAAAGCGTCAAAGTATCGCTTCAGTTCGCCGCCCGTCTGCCGCAGCGACCGGAGCGCAAACGCATACCCAAGGATCACACCCAACACAACAAAAGCCGACAGCACCAGCAGCGGCACGGGTACGCGCTGCGGCAGTGTGCCGCGGCGGCTTCTTCTGTTCGTTCGATTCAGCAAGTCATGTCACCCCTCTGAAAAAGGAAGCGGCCATCAAACCTGCGAACCGAACGCCGGAACGTACCTATAAATATAGGACTTTTGCGCCGGTTGCGCAAGCGGAATTGCCAACTTTTTCCAATTTTGGTAATTATGTCAAAATATTATGTAAAGTGTATTATGTAAACTTTCGAAACAAAGTACTGCTGTATTCGCATTTTACCAAGATATGGGGTGCTTTTCGCACTTCTTTCCCACATCTGGAACAGGACACTCGTTTCACCACTCGCGTCGGAAAAAGTCATATTTCCCGCGCATCTCGCTCCCTTTGTGCATCTCGTCGGCGATTTTCAAGCCACTTTTTCTCGCTTCAGCAGAAGCAGCGCTTTAAAATGCAGGTTCCTTTTATGTTCACCTGCGTCCGCGCCGTGCACGCGCCTTGTTTCCTCTCCCCTTTTTCTTTCCGTTTTTCATCAAAAGTGACGCTGCCGCTCCCGCCGCCATCGCAGCCGCCGTTTGCAGCGACCGTTCCGGCAGCAGTTCGCCGTATGCAAGAATACCTGTCACCTGCATCACAAGCCAGGAAGCCGCCGCGCAGCACACTGTCAGCATCACGCGTTTGCTCGTCCGCCCCGCCCCGACCGCGCAACCCAAAAACACCGCGATCGCTGCAAAAATCAGTACCAGTCTGTTCAGCATTTCTTCGCCGATCACGCCGCGCAGCGTCAGCGCAGCGCTCAGCATCAGCAGTGCCAGTTCGGCAACGCAGCACGTAAGCACGCCCAGCGCACATTTTCTGGCATACCACGCCGTATTTACCGTTTTTTCCACACAAAAACCTCCCCCGCATTCGCCTACATGAGCGTATGTCAGGGGAGGTTTTCTTATGCCGTTTTTCTTTTTGCTTTACTTGATCTCAGGATCGAAGCTGGGCTTCTCTTCCTTTTCAGCGGGAGCTTCCACGACCTTGGGCTCTTCCGCCTTGGCAGCAGGAATTTCTTCCTTGGTCTCTTCATTCTTCTTGGACTTCTTGCCGCCCTTCTGTGCCGCAGCTTCCATCGACTCAGTGGACTGAATGCCCCACTTGGTGATCTCAATGCGGACGCGATCCTCAGAAGTCTCGAACACAACCGTCGCGTCATTCACCTGCACGATACGGCCAACCATGCCGCCGATGGTGGTGATACGCTCACCCTTCTTGAGGCTGTTGCGCATGTTCTCAGCCTGCTTCTTGCGCTTGTTTTCCGGGCGAATGATCATGAAGTAGAACACCGCGATCATTGCGACGATCAGAATAATGCTATCCATAGTACAAAGTTCCTTTCAAAAACAAAAGATGTTGCTATTATAGCGGATATTTCACCATTGTGCAAGAGGTTTGTCAGAAGAATCAAACTCTTTCCGACAGCTTCGCACTGTACTCTGCGTGGAAGGCTTCAAACTCCCCAGCGTCCAGCGCATCACGAATGCGCTGCGCCAGTTTATTATAGAAGTACAGGTTGTGCATCACCGCAAGGCGCAGAGCAAGAATCTCTTCCGCCTTAAAGAGGTGGCGCAGATATGCGCGCGAGAAATTGCGGCACACCGGGCAGTCGCACTGTTCGTCGATGGGACGCTCATCGAGCTTGTACTTCTCGTTTTTCAAATTGATCGACCCGCTCCACGTGAAGAGCTTGCCATGGCGCGCATTGCGCGCAGGCATCACGCAGTCGAAAAAGTCCACGCCGCGCGCTACCCCCTCGATGATGTTCGACGGCGTGCCGACGCCCATCAGATAGCGCGGCTTATCCTTCGGCATAAAGGGCTCTACCGCATCAATGATGTCATACATCACCTGCGTCGGCTCGCCGACCGCAAGGCCGCCGATGGCATAGCCGTCGCAGTTGATCTTTGCGATCTCCTTCATGTGCCAGACGCGAAGGTCCGCGAACGTCGCGCCCTGGTTGATGCCGAAAAGCATCTGCTGCGGGTTGACGGTATCCGACAAGGCATTCAGCCTGTCATGTTCGATCTTGCAGCGCTCCAGCCAGCGCAGCGTGCGCTCGCAGGAGTTTTTCGCATACTCATAGGTCGCGGGATTTTCCACGCACTCATCGAACGCCATCGCAATGTCGCTGCCAAGGTTCGACTGGATGCGCATGCTTTCCTCCGGCCCCATAAAGATCCGGTGACCATCGAGGTGTGAGGCGAACGTCACGCCCTCTTCCTTGATCTTTCGCAGTCCCGCAAGAGAAAACACCTGAAATCCGCCGCTGTCGGTCAGGATCGGGCCGTCCCAGCGCATAAACTTGTGGAGGCCGCCCATCTGCCGCACCACATCATCGCCGGGGCGCAGATGCAGATGGTAGGTGTTGGAAAGCTCGATCTGACAGCCGAGATCCTTCAGATCAAAAGCGCTCACGCCGCCTTTGATGGCCGCCTGCGTGCCGACGTTCATAAAGACCGGCGTCTGCACTTCCCCGCCGTGCGCGCACCGGAATTTGCCGCGCCGCGCACGCCCCTCGTATTTGATAACCTGAAACATACTCTCTCCTCAACCCTCAAGAAATAAACATCGCATCGCCAAAACTGAAGAATCTGTAGCGTTCCTTCACCGCTTCCTCGTAGGCGTGCAGCACGTGCTCGCGTCCCGCAAGCGCCGAGACCAGCATAATGAGTGTGGACTGCGGCAGGTGGAAATTCGTGATAAGCGCATCCATCACCTTGAAGCGATAGCCGGGATAGATGTAGATATTCGTCCAGCCCGCACTCGGCTCCATGTGTCCGTCCTCCTGCGCCCAGCTTTCAAGCGTGCGGCAGGAGGTCGTGCCAACGCAGATCACGCGCCCGCCGTTTTTCTTCGTTTCGTTGATGAGCGCCGCCGTTTCCGGTGGAATGACGCAGTATTCGCTGTGCATATCGTGCTGCTCGATATCGTCCTCCTTGACCGGACGGAACGTGCCAAGGCCGACATGCAGCGTCACATAACCGATGTTCACGCCGTTCTTTTGAATCGTTTTCAAAAGCTCCGGCGTGAAGTGCAGCCCCGCTGTCGGCGCAGCCGCACTGCCGTTGACCTCGGAATACACCGTCTGGTAGCGTTCCTGGTCGGCAAGCTCCTCTTTGATGTACGGCGGCAGCGGCATCTTGCCGAGGCGCTCGAGCACCTCGAGGAAGATCCCCTCAAAATCAAACTTCACCATGCGGTTGCCGTCAGGCAGCACATCTACAACCTCTGCCGTAAGTTCACCGTTGCCGAACTCCATCCTCGCGCCCTTGCGCAGATGCTTGCCCGGACGCACGATGCACTCCCAAGTCTTGTCGCCGCGGTCGATGAGCAGCAGCACCTCGCACGCGCCGCCGCCCGGAAGCCGCCGCCCAAGCAGGCGCGCCGGCAGCACGCGGGAATTGTTCAGGATCAGGCAGTCGCCGGGCTTCAAAAACTCCGGCAGTTCATAAAAATGCTGATGTGAGATCGCGCCCGTTTCCTTATCAAGGCACATCAGGCGCGATTCGTCGCGCTTTTCCAGCGGCGTCTGCGCGATCAGCTCCTCCGGCAGGTAATAGTCAAAATCTTTTGTCTTCATACTGTTCTCTTTCTCTCATCGGATTGTGGTATCCGTATAGTAAAATTGCAAAATATCCCGGTAGGAATAGCCAAGATCCGCCATCGAATACGCGCCCCACTGGCTCATACCGACATGATGCCCATAGCCGCTGCCGGAGATGACAAAACTGCCGGTATTGGACGCGGTCGTCCGCTGCTCAAGCTGCGACGTGCCGCTCGCCGTGATGACATACACATTGCCGGAAAGAGCGGAACTCCTGCCGCTGCCATCAACAGCGCTCGCAGCGCTCAGCGCAACGCCTTCGCCCGTGTCGTTCACACTGTAAGCATTCCCGCTCCCGCCGCCGTTGATGCTGAAACGCTGGCTGCGCAGGTTCAGCAGCGTCCGGCAGGCCTCGCGCGAAACAGTCTTGCTGCCGTTCGTGCCGGCAAAGGTGACAGAATAGACGTTTCCGGTATCGGTGTAGGCGGAGACATACGCATCTCTCACCGTGCCGATCCCATAGCCGCGGCTATTGAGCAGGCTCGTCAGTCCTGAGATGCTATATGTTGTCGACCAGTTGTACCGCGGAATGATCGAGGCGATCTTCCCCTCGTAAGGGTCGATCTTTCCCTTGAGATACCCCACATCGCTGCCCCAGATATTCAGGCTATCTTCACTTGCGCCGCCGTTGCTGGAGCAGTACACCGCCTCCTGCACCAGTCTGCCATCGTAATAGAGGTACTCCCCCGCCGTTTGTTCGACCGCAGCATCGGAGTTCGCACTGCTTTGCGCCGTACCCTGATAGACCTGACAGTGCGTTGTCGCGCAGATGTCAAACCCCTGCGAGCGGTGCTTCGACTGGCAGGCAGCATAGGTGCGCGCGCAAACCGCCTGCGCTTTGAGCGCCTCGACCGGCCAGTCCTTGTTCATCTCCCAGGGAACCACGCCTTTGACGTAATCCTCCATATCCACAACGTTGATAACATTGATGTTCCCGCCGCGTGCACGCTGATATTCAAAGCCGCCGTAGTAGCGGTAACCGCGGAACCACGTCACCGTCTTTTCGCGCGTTTCGATCGGCAGGATACCGAGACTTTCATCTCTGCCGCAGTCAAACTCAAAAAGCACTTCTCTGCTTTCCGATTCAACGACCGTTACCCCCGTGCGGCTGCCGCCGACAGCCTCGCCGCCAAACCGGTACGCCGCAGATTCCGCTTCGTGCAAGCTACCATAGCTGCCAACGCGCACGTAAAACGCGCCGCCCTCATAGGCAGCAAACCCATCACTATACTCCACAGCAGCACGCGCCGCATCATCGTAATCGTAAAATGCATCCAGGAGCTGGGCGTGATACGTCTCATCTGTCGTCACGGTGATTTTTTCATAAGACCGCGGCAGTTCGCCCAACTCTTCGAAATCACCGCCCGCGTCAAAATACCCCAGCGCATATCCGCCGAAGGCAGAGTAATTCTGGAGGTTCGCCGCGCTCATCGCCTCCGAGCCATATTTGAGCCCCACGCGGAGCATATCGCCGTCCGCCGCCTGCGCAAATGTACACAGCGCGCCGCACAAAAAGAAAGACAGCAGGAACATTCTGCATTGATTTTTCATAGTATCCTCCACAACCAAGTGCAGAAGCATCTGTTCTGCACTTGGCCGATCATGCCTATACGAACCGTATTTTACATTATACGACAGACTTCTTCCGCTTTCAAGCAAAACCGCACATCTTTTTGGGTCACCGCCCACCGCAGAAAGGAGCCTTTTTATGAAACCCTGCATCTTCACCGGCAGCGCCGTCGCCATCGTCACGCCGTTCCGCGCCGGCAGCATCGACTTCAACGCCTTTGACCGCCTTGTTGAGCGTCAGATCCAAGGCGGCACCGACGCCATCGTTGTCTGCGGCACGACCGGAGAAGCCGCAACGCTGAACTATGACGAGCGCATGGCACTCATCGAACGCTGCGTGCGCATCGTCGACCGCCGCGTTCCCGTCATCGCAGGCAGCGGCACAAACAACACCGCCTCCTCTGTCGCGCTTTCCAAAGCCACGCAGAGTGCCGGCGTTGACGCGCTGCTCACCGTCACGCCGTACTACAACAAAGCCTCGCAAAACGGCCTTGTACGCCATTTTTCCACCATCGCCGACGCAGTTGAGATCCCTCTCATTCTCTACAATGTCCCCTCGCGCACCGGCGTCAGCTGCACGGCTGAGACCTATCAAAAGCTCGCCGAGCACCCGAATATCGCAGGCGTCAAGGAGGCGAGCGATGATTTTGATCTCATTCAGGAAACGCTGAACCGCTGTCCGCCGGACTTCACGCTCTGGAGCGGCAACGATTCCTCCACGACCGCTATCATGGCACTCGGTGGAAAAGGCGTCATCTCCGTTGTCGCCAACATTGTCCCGCGCGAGATGCACGAGCTGACGCAGCTTTGTCTTGAAAACCGCTTTTCAGAGGCAGGTGTGCTTCAGCGCAGGCTGCACGAGCTGATCCGCGCGCTTTTTTGCGAGGTCAACCCCATTCCCGTCAAAGCCGCAATGGAAGTGCTCGACTTGTGCAGCGGCGAGCTGCGGCTGCCGCTGTGCCCGATCTCCGAGCACCATCTATCGCAGCTCACACGTGCAATGCAGGACTTCGGCGTTACGGTATAAGCAGTAACCACCGCACGACCCGCGCGATATTCGCACGTTATTCACGTGATATTCGCGTGATATTCATTCAATATTCGTCGTATTCACAATATTCATTTCCCGCTTTTTCGTTTGTGTATTTCATCAAAAAGCGGAACCCGCGCCGATATTAGCGCGGGTTCCGCTGTGTTTACATCTTGTAATCAGGTATTCTCAAACCTTTACGCGGTGATAGACCTTCTTGCCCTTGCGCACGATGACGCCCTCGCCCTCAAAGCGCTCGCGCGCAAGACTCTCGTCGATAGAGGCGACCTTCACATCGTCGATCGTCACGCCGCCCTGCTGGACGAGGCGGCGCGCCTCGCCGCGGGACGGGCACAGGCCGGTCGTGACCAGCATGGAGAGCACATTGATGTCGCCGTTTTCAAAGTCAGCGTCAGTGAGCACGCTCGTCGGCATGTTGGCGTTATTGCCGCCCGCGCCGAAGAGTGCCTTGGCAGACTCCTCCGCCTTCTTGGCCTCCTCTTCCCCGTGGACGAGTGCGGTAAGCTCGTAGGCGAGGATCTCCTTCGCGCGGTTGAGCTGGCTGCCCTCCCACTTGTCCATCTCGTCGATCTGCTCGAGCGGCAGGAAGGTGAGCATACGGATGCACTTCAGAACATCGCTGTCGCCCACGTTGCGCCAGTACTGGTAGAAGTCGTAGGGCGTGGTCTTGTTCGGGTCGAGCCACACCGCGCCGCTCGCGGTCTTGCCCATCTTCTTGCCCTCGGAATTAAGAAGCAGCGTGATCGTCATCGCCTGCGCGTCCTTGCCGAGCTTGCGGCGAATGAGCTCCGTGCCGCCGAGCATGTTGGACCACTGGTCGTCGCCGCCGAACTGCATGTTGCAGCCGTACTCCTGGAACATGTGGTAGAAGTCGTAGGACTGCATGATCATGTAGTTGAATTCCAGGAACGAAAGCCCCTTCTCCATGCGCTGCTCATAGCACTTGGCGCGCAGCATGTTGTTCACGGAGAAGCACGCGCCCACCTCGCGCAGCAGCTCGATGTAGTTGAGCTTCATCAGCCAGTCGGCGTTGTTGAGCATCATCGCCTTGCCCTCGCCGAAGTCGATGAAGCGCTCCATCTGGCGCTTGAAGCATTCGGCATTGTGGTCGATGTCGGCCTTGGTGAGCATCTTGCGCATATCATTGCGACCCGAGGGGTCTCCGATCATGGTCGTGCCGCCGCCGATCAGGGCGATAGGCTTGTTGCCCGCCATCTGGAGTCTTTTCATCAGGCACAGCGCCATGAAGTGGCCGACGTGCAGGCTATCCGCCGTGCAGTCAAAGCCGATGTAGAACGTCGCCTTGCCGTTGTTGACGAGGTCGCGGATCTGCTCCTCGTCCGTCACCTGCGCGATCAGGCCGCGCGCTTTGAGCTCTTCATAAATTCCCATTTGTCAGTTCCTCCTATGTTCATTTTCATTTGATTTTCGGACATTCCCAGGCGTTTCCGGGTAACAAAAAACGCCCTCTGTCCGTTCGGACAGAGGGCGAGCATCACTCGCGGTACCACCTCTGGTTCGCCGCCTTTTCGCAAAGGCAGCCTCACGGAGTGCTGACACACTCCCGCGCGATAACGGGCGCTCCCGGGGCGCGCCTACTGAATGAATCACATCGTTCGGGCGCCGGCTCCGCGGTGTATTTGGGCGGCTTCCCTCTCCTTCTTCCACCAAACGAAGGTTCTCTTTGCAGGGAATGCGCGCTTACTTCTCCGCTTCATCACCGTAAACGCGGATATTGTAACGTAAAGGCAGCGACTTGTCAAGCGTTTTGCGGACGGTAATATGTCACAAGTTTGCACAGGCCGTCACACAAAAGAGAAAGATTCTCCTCGTCGATCTCCTTTGCGCAGCGCGGCAGAATGCAGCGGCCAAAACCCTTGACCGTTTTGCATGCGCAGATGGCCGTGCCGCCGGCAAACGCGCGGTTGTCCGACGGGTAATAGACAAGGCCGTCCGTTTTCAAAAAACAGGTCTTTTTCTCGCTGTTGCTGAAATTCTCGAGGATCGTATCGAGCAGGCTGTCGTTCCAGCGGCTCGTTCTGCCCGGCAGGATCAAAAGCTCATCGCCCTCACCCACGCAGTCGAGTACGATCACACTCTTTTTCTTGAGCTCAGGGTGCGCGCGGACAAGCCCCTTCGCCCCCTTCGACGCCTGCGTACCGCCATCAAGGAAGAGGAAGCACACCTCGCCGCGGTAGCGCGGGGTCAGCGTTTTCGCCACCTCGAGCAGCGCAACGACACCGGAGGTGTTGTCATTGAGGTTGTCCCGCTCGCTCTTGCCGTATTTGGGATAAAAGAGCGCCACGACCAAAAACAGCAGAAAAAGCGGCAGCGTCATGTTCGGAAGATTCAGCGCAAACGTCACGCCGAACGAAACAAGAAAGCTTACCGCGATCACAAGAAACGGGAACAGTGCCTGATATAAGAGGAACGTCGCCGGTCTTGTCGGGCAGAGAAGCGGCGGCAGGATCTCCCGCACGCCCGTGTCGTAATGCGCTGCCAGCACAATCTTCGCCCTTTCAATGTCGCCGACGACCACATTCGTCATATTGCCACCCATGGTGAGCGCCGACGCTCCGCCTTCGAGCCGCGGCGAATAGCCAAGCTCCTTGAGCGTGTGGACGAGCCACGTGCGGAAGTTCACCTTTTCTTTTTCCTTGTGCCGCACCGGATAATCCCGCTCGATGCGCTCAGCAAATTCTTTCATCTATGTTTCCTTTCTTCGGAAAAACGCCGCGGCGCAGCGTTCTTATCTGCAAGGCCTTCTCGCTTTACAGCAGTTGATTTTTATACTGTTCCGCCGCACAGAGCAATTCTTCCGCGCCGGCGATCATCGTCTCGCTCGGGTGGTCTCCCCCGCTCAATCTGGCGATCTCGCTGCGGCGGGCGGCGCGGTCGAGCGACACGACCTTGGTAAGCGTTCTGCCGTTCTCTTCGCCC
>OLSD01000375.1_pt1 | contig 47601 bp, 36 predicted proteins | sample 1672211 | NCBI WGS metagenome assembly OLSD01 (sample SAMEA3136659, study PRJEB25190) | human gut metagenome | reverse complement strand
CACCTCAACCTTCGCCCCAAGCGAGGCGGCCACCTTCCTGACATACAAGGCCTCGGTCAGCGACAGGACATCCTTGCCGGTCGGTTCAACCTTGGAAGGAAGCGCATCCAGCACCATCCGGCGGATGTCAACCTCCTTAACCTCAGCGCCTTTGGATGTCGTGCCTGTAAACTCGGACTCCAGACGGCGGACAAGAGCTTCCCTGTCTGCCCCGGCGGTCAGCACGGCGGAATGAGCCTCCGTCAAAGTCTGCCTTGCCTCGCGGACCGGAAGCGAGACGAACACGCCGTCCGAGAATGTCTTAGCATTGTCAGCGAAAACGACCTTCAAGCCAAGCTCGTCGTGATCCTTAGGATCCACTTCAAACTCTACCGCCACGGAACCTCCCGCCGGGACAGTCACACCGCGGGTCTTCGACGCGAACGGCTTTGACCCTTCATAATCCTTCGATGAATATGTATGCAAAGCCGCCACGCCAGCGACACTCTTGTCGGAACTATTTGACACCGTGGCTCGCAGCACGTACTTATCGCCCTTGTACAGGTACTTCGGCTCGACGAGAGCGACCTTCACAGGCACCGTCACGACCACCTCCCTGCGGACACAGGCGTTCCGCATCTCCTTGGTGTGGGCCCAGACCTGCACGATGAATGTCGAAAGCCTGTCGGAAGTCCTGAACTTCATGAACATCCTGCCGTCGGCCCCGGAACGGAGGAACGGCTCGAATGCCAGGGATGAAGAGAAGTCCGAACGTACCGCCACCCCCTGGCTCGTTACCTCCTCTTCTGCCAACTCCGCCTTTGACATCATAAGCACCGGAGCCGCCGAACTCTCGACATACCCGCCGTCAGCGGAATCGGCCATCAGCTCCACACGTTCCGAGGCATTGTTTCTGCCCAGACCGCGGACCTTGGCTTGGCGCGGGGCGTATCCGATCAGCATTTCGTCATACAGCACCTGCCCGCGGACTCCTCCAAGTGATGATGTGACATAGACCATTTCAGCCCCGAACTCCGACAGCCGCACCGTCGGCCACTCGTTTGGAGAGATCGACTCGGAACTCTTGTCAAACACCGCCGCCACAGCCTCCACGCCGGGAGCCGATTTCAGGGTCAATGAGTATTCCTTACCAGGCAAAGCCTTGTCGGTGAACGTGCTGAACTCAAGCGGCAACTCAAGGGTACTCCTCTCGCGCTTGAACTCCTTGTCAAACGAACTGCATGTGCCGTCGCGGAAATACCGCACCATCAGACGCACGGCATCCGGGTAGTCTTCCTTATAATTATAGGTAAGGAAGGTGACAGACCCGGTCTCCCCTACCTTACCGTCCAGATAGACGATCTTATGCTCAAGCAACTGACGCTTGTCCCCGAACAGTTCCACAACAGCCCACACCGGTCCCTCGCCGGCTCCGAACTGAACCTTGATCTCCTCTCCGGAGCGAAGCCACCCGTCGGCGCAGTCCCCGACAGGTTTGAAGAAATTCCTGACCTTGGCGTCAAGGGTGACGGCGGTGTCATCCACGCGGAGTATCATCACCTGTTTCTTCGCGCTCACTTTCCTGCCGTCCTCCCTGACAATCCGGGACTCGGCCTCAAGGCTGTACAGACCGGCCTTAGGAAGGGCGATCTCCTCCGTCCTGCCGGTGAAAGTATTGCCGGAAACGACCTTCTCCCCGGAAGCATCCGTCAATGAATAGCTTACCTCAACAGGTGAGGTCATCTTGTTTCTCATGATGTCCTCGGCCCCGAACAAGACGACAGCCTTGTCTCCCGAAACCATAAACGGAGTTCCCCGCCCGTCCTTCCGGGAAGGCTCCACCGCACCCGCGGACGCGTTTGTCACATCGGCGACAAGGCTGAAATAATCCAGTACCGGGACATATTTCGAGAATTCCTTCGTCTCGCCAGTCGAGTCCACGACCTTGACGGTCAGATTGAGGAAGCCACCGTAATAATCATCGTCCTTCGTGGCGAAACGGACCGTGAACGAACCGTCCGCCTCAAGAGTGAGCTGCCCGGAAGCCAATGTCCCGCCCCGTCTGTCCAGGGAATAGGACACCGCCGCCGAAGAGAGCGGATGACCGCTGAAACTGAAGACCTTTCCGCTGACCTCAAGCGTGTCGCCGACGATAAAGAGACGGTCGGCGGTATCAAAAGACAGGTCGTAGGTCGGGAGTATGAACTCGTCCACGACAATCCATTTGGACACTTCCAAGTCACCGCTCGTGATCCTGACCTGGAAACTACCGTTCCGACCCTCCGCCGGAAGGTCGAACGAGCCGGCCACGGAGCCATATTCATTGGTCTTCAAGCCCTTGTCACACAAGGTCTTTCCCTCCGGGTTGACAAGTTCGGCCTTCACGCCGGCCCCTGCCCCGAAGGTTTGCAGGCTTCTGGAAATGTCGCCTCTGTAGAGGATGGCCTTGAATCCGACCGTCTCCCCCGGATTGTAGGCAGACTTGTCCGTGAACACCTCACAGTATGTTCCGGAAGCATCCTTCTCCACGAATGACGTGGAACCCGCATCCCCGTAGATGTAATGATCCGCGGTCTTGTGAAGGAATCCGTCCTTGTCGCGGTACGAGGCCACCAGATAGCTGACGGCACCTTTCTTCAGCGCGGACACAATCTCCTCCGGCAAAGGCGTGAATCCATCCTTGCCAAGAGCCACATCCCTGACCACAGCGACGGTGTTCTCCGATCGGACGAGCTCAAGATCAACCTTTTCCAAAGGCTCACCTGTCAGGTAGTCCGCCACGAAGAAGCGCAGCGCCTCGCTGTCCGCCCGATGGGCGATGGACAGGGTCTGCCTTGTCCATTCCGCCTTGGCGGCCACCTTCCCGTTCCGTACCTTGAACAGGTACTTTCCGTCGTCGCACACAGGAAGTCTGACCTCTACAGTGTCCTGAAGATAGAAACGATTATCCGGATTGATTATTGTCTTGCGGATCAAAGGCCTGGCGCTTTTGGCATCCCTGACGAACTCCACCTTCACCTTGTCCAGATTGCGGAGCTTAAGGACAACGACACCCTTTTCGAAGGATATGTCGATCTCCTTCTTGTCAAGGACTTGCGAAAGCGATTTGAAGTCATCCATCTTTCCGGCGATCTTCTTGTCGATGCCTTTGGAATAGGACAGACGCTCCTTCTCGACCTCCAGACAGTCGGCGTAAAGGGATTTGTAGGATCGCTCAAGGTCCGCGGAGGACGAAGGGCGTACCTTTGAAAGACTGTCAAACCGATCCTTCAGCAGCACGGCCTTGGCGTACAGCGACACTGCCCTGCCATCATACTTCCGCGCGAAGGAACGCATCGCCTCCGCCTTCTCGGCACGGCCCTCCTCTTTGTACGAATAGCTCCTGCCGACAATCCGACGGAACTCCAGGTAAGCCGACTTCGGGTAAGAACCGCCGACATATTCCTCAAGGAGCGACATCGCCTTCTCCGAGCGCCTCATTACACCCAGGATCCAGAGGGCATATTCATAGTCGTCGCCGACAAGCCCCGTCCACAACTCGTCCAGCCCGTCGTCGTAGAACGCCCCGTTCCTGGCGGCCTGAAGCCGCGCCTTGCTGACCAGCACATAGTCAGTCATCGAGGCCGCGCTTTCCTTGGAGAGCCTGTGGCGGAATGTAACGATGGGCTCGTCATACTCCACGACCTCCTTGTCAAGCCAGACATTGAACTCGTCACGCTGCTTCCAGTCGCGCCGGGCCGCCACCGTCATTCTCTGACTTGCGGCGTGGTAGAAATCGTAGTGAAGCCGTCCGGCTTTCGCCTTCGAGATGATGGTGTCCAGAACGGCAAGCATCTCTTTCGGTCTGTCCGCCTTGACGGCGGCGTCATAGTCTTTCCAAAGGCCCGTCAACGTGAGGCCGTCCTTGGCGGCCTGCCCCCCATTCCTCTTCACGAAGGCACAGGTTGTTATGGCCACAAGGCAAAGGATCGCCACAAGGACTGATGTCATCAGCATATTGGTTCTCATCATTAAATGTTATTACTTATGTATGTTCTAACTTATTGGCAACTATTGCTTAATAATCGTCAAAAAAATCCGATAATGCAAAAATCCTGCAAAAAAAGTTCTATGCCGATGGCTCCTCGGCGGTCGGTGATCCCGTCGAGCCGCAGGCCCGGCGACCGAAAAGGGTCCTACAGCTGCAACGCCTTGAGTATCTGCACAGCCTCGCTGACAAGGTAGGTGCTGCCTCCGACATAGATCAGCGGGAAAGCGAAGCCCGCGCCTTCCGGCTTACGGGAGGTCTCCCTGGCCAGGTTGATGGCCATCGAAAGGGCTCCGCGCACGTCGGGAGCATCGTAGATGCGGTTGGCGGGTCTTCCTTCAGCGACACAGAAGGCACGGTAGCGCGCCGTCAGCTCCTTCTCGGGAAGGGCGCGGCGAGTCTCAGGATTTGTGAATATGCAGGTGGCGTCAGCGGGAATCAGCGGCATGATGCCGTCCAAGTCCTTGTCGGCCATAATCGCATATACCAGAATCAGTGAGGAGCACTCCCCTTCCGCCACCATCGACTCCAGCTGGGCGAAGTTCTCTTTCAGGGCCGCAGGATTGTGACCTATGTCCGCAATGATGAACGGCTGGAGCGAAAGCCTTTCCCAACGGCCGTGGAAGCCCATTCTGGAGGCCGTGCGGACTATGGCGGTGACAACAGCCTGAGAATCCGCCAGACCGGAATATCCAGGCATATTCCTCAATATGTCAATGGCCGCCAGCGCGGTGCGCAGATTCTTCCACTGGTACTTGCCGCGCAGATCCATATTCCTGAGAATCTCATCGCGGCGGCCCCACAGCGTCGGCTCCACATCCTCGGCGAATGTCAGCGGACAGCCGACCTCGGCGGCCTTCGCCTCAAAGACGGGACGCGTCCGGGGAACATATTCCCCCACCAATGCAGGCACGCCTTTTTTGAATATTCCCGCCTTCTCTCCGGCGATCGCCTCCAGAGTGTCGCCCAGCAGGGCGCAATGGTCAAGGGCTATGCTCGTGACCACCGACAGATCCGGCGTGATGACATTCGTGCTGTCCAGACGGCCTCCAAGCCCTACCTCTATCACGGCGACATCGACCTCCTTGTCCGCGAACCATTTGAAGGCCATGCCGGTAGTGATCTCGAAAAAGGACAGGCTCAAGGCATCCATGTCCGCCTCGTAGCGGCAAAGGAAGTCGTAGACATACTCCTCCGGGACCAGTTCGACCGCACCCGGCCCGGCAATCCTCATACGCTCGCGGAAGTCCACCAGGTGCGGCGAGGTGTAGAGGCCGGTCCTCAGACCGCAGGCTGACAGGGCGGACGCAATCATGTTGGCCACCGAGCCCTTGCCGTTGGTACCCGCCACGTGAATGGTTCTCAACTTCTTATGCGGATCACCGAGGATCTCCTCAAACCGCAGCATGTTCTCAAGACCAGGCTTGTAGGCGTCTTTGAAAGGAACATTCTGTACAGAAGGGAATCTGGTGAAGATGGACTCTACCTTATCTTGATATTTCTTTTTGGAAAATGGCTCCATTATCTCGTCTGATGTACTGTGTTGTTTTGAACTGAACTCAAATTTACTTAAATTTACGGACATATTATAGCGGAATGAAAGAAAAAATCTCAGCGCTTCACTCGAAGTACATCATCGACGGCGTTTCCAGACGGCTCACCCCGGCTGAGATGCTTGACGACTGCCTTGCGCGCAGGGAGGGAAACCAGACTTGCGAGGAAAGCGGATTCGAGCCTGTCGTCGACGAGAGCACAGACCCGACTCCATCCCTGAAAGTGTTCGGAACAAAGGACATACAGGAATACCTGTCCAAAGTGGTGTCACTCATCGGCGAGCCGAGACCGTTTCCCGCGGCCTACCCGGAGCCTTACACCAAAGGCCAGATCGCCAAGGCTTTGCTTGACGCCATCTGGCTGAAAGGACACTTCAAGCTGAACGACCTCACGATCGCGGCCAAATGGAGATGGAACCGCATACCGCTCGGGAACATGGCCGCATTCTACGCCTCCGCCGAGGCGACGGCAGACTACGTCGATGGTCTGGGAATATGCCTGAGCGGCTATTCCTTCACCGAAAGCCCGCGCCTCTGCCAGGCCTCGTTCAAGGTCGGCGCCGCCGAGAAAGACGAGGATCCGGAGGATGACGACGAGAACATATTCATCCCCGGAGACGCGCCGTTCGGCAGCGAGCATCCCGTGATCGGAAGACGCCGGGCAGTGCCGGACAAGCTGCAGGACGAGAGCGGCAGCTGGATAATCTACGTGCCTTTCGACACCTGCGGGTTCCGGCTCGGCAATTCGCTTCTATGCGACGCTCTCGGTCAGAACGGAGACAAGTACCCCGAAGTCGGAGACGCCGACTATTTCATTGACTGCCATGAGGTTGTCCGCGAGTTCGTGGAGGATCGCGTCCTGCTCTCCGCCGCCACAGTCTGCGACGGAGGCCTGCTTACGGCATTGAAATTGATGTGTTCCGGGAACATTGGAGCCGACATCGACATCAGCGGCATCATGAACGCCTACGGCGAGACCAAAAGCGTCCGGGTCCTGTTCTCGGAAGTTCCGGGAGCGATCATCCAGATAAAGGATTCCGACTATGACTACATCGACGCCGAGTTTCTGCTCCAGGACATAGCTTACTACCCTATCGGCCACACCGTGACCGGTTCGGGCGAGGTCAACGTGAAAGCCGGCGGGAGCAACGGGATCTCCTCCATACTCCAGTCGCTTCTCAACAGCCAGGCCTCCGAAGGAGAAGACTGATAACACTATTATTTATATGGCAAGATATTCCGAAGCCTCTGCAAGGGGCGAGGGCGGCAGGAAGCCCAAAATCTTCGTACTTGACACGAACATCATCCTGCATGACCACAAGGCCATCCGCAAGTTTCAGGACAACGACCTGGTGATACCGATCGCCGTCATCGAGGAACTCGACAAGTTCAAGAAAGGCAACGACAACCTGGCTTTCAACGCCAGGGGATTCATGAGGGACATCGACAGGATCACGGACGGGAAATCGTTCGGCAAGTACGGCGTTCCCATCGGCAAGGGGCTGGGCAACATAAGGATAGACCCGGGGCATCCTTTCCCTGAAAGCATGAAGGGGATGTTCTACGACGACATTCCCGACCACAGGATCCTGGCCACGGCGATCTGGACCAGGGACAACAATCCGGACAGGTTCGTCGCCCTCGTCACAAAGGACATCAACCTCAGGATGAAGGCGAAGGCCGCCGGGATGGAGGTGCAGGACTACCTGACCGACAGGATCGACGAGGAAAAGATCGAGAACTCCAACAAGGAGGTCCAGTTCCTTGGAGGACTCTCTCCGGAGGCTCTGCAGAGCCTTGCCTACAGCCAGGAGACCGCCGTGGACTGGAAGGCCGTCTGCAAAGCCAGGCCCAAGGCCAACCAGCTTTACAAGATCAAGGGGCAGGACAGCACGATCTGCGCGAGGTTCGATGAGAACAGGGACAAGATCGTGTTGGTCAAGAACAAGGAAGCCTACGGAATACGTCCGCGCAACGACGAGCAGAAATTCGCTTTGGACGCCTGCCTGAACCCGGCCATCCAGCTTGTCTCGATGACAGGCGGAGCCGGAACGGGAAAAACGCTGCTGGCGCTGGCCGCAGCCATCGAGCAGGCCAAGGACTTCGACCAGATCATCCTTACAAGACCGACGATAGTGCTTGGCAATCAGGACATCGGCTTCATCCCGGGTGACCAGAAGGCCAAGATGAGTCCTTTCGTACAGCCTTTGATGGACAACCTGAACGTCATCAAGGCACAGTTCCGTCCTTCCAGCAAGGAAGCCTTGAGGATAGAGGCCATGCTGAAGGAGGAGAAACTGCTGATCTCCCCTCTGGCCTACATCAGGGGCAGAAGTCTCGGGCGTGTGTTCCTCATCTGCGACGAGGCGCAGAATCTCACCCCTAACGAGGTGAAGACCATCATCACCAGGGCGGGCGAAGGCACAAAGATGGTGTTCACCGGAGACATATTCCAGATTGACCAGCCTTATCTGGACCAGTGGTCCAACGGCCTGTCGCACCTGAACGAGAAGATGGACGGGCAGAGACTCTTCGAGCACATATTCCTGAAAATCGGCGAGAGGAGCGAGCTTTCCGACATCGCGTCGCGGCTCCTGTAAAAGCGTTACGAATGAATATGCCTGCCCGGGCAACTGTCAAAAGCCCGGGCGGGTTATATATTCATTCTTCTTCAATTGGTAGAAAAGAAGATTTTTAGTATTTTTGTAGTCTATATTTATCGGGAAGTCTATAAACAAATTCTTAATAATATGTTCGACAAAAAGAAAAGGGTCTATCGTTTCGGTGGCAAGACCGCCGAGGGCGACGGACAGATGCGTGAGCTCCTGGGAGGAAAGGGAGCCAACCTTGCCGAGATGAGCAAGCTCGGCATGCCGGTACCTGCCGGATTCACTATCACTACCGAATGCTGCGCCGAGTACTATTCCCTCGGCGGAGGTTATACGGATGACCTTAAAAAAGAGGTCGCCGAGGCTTTGAAAGCCACAGAGACAATCATGGGCAAGAAATTCGGCGATCCGTCCGATCCGCTTCTCGTAAGCTGCCGTTCCGGCGCCAGAAGTTCCATGCCTGGAATGATGGACACCATCCTCAACATCGGTCTCTGCTCGGCCACCCTTCCTGGAATGATCCAGAAGACAGGCAACCCGAGATTCGTCTACGATGCCTACAGGCGTCTCATCATGATGTACTCTGATGTGGTCATGGAGAAGGCCGAGGGTATCGAGCCTGCCGACGGCCAGGGAATCCGCCAGCAGCTCGACAGGATGATGATGGATCTGAAGGAGGAGAAGGGCTACAAGTCCGACACCGACATCACCGCGGACGAGCTTAAGGAACTCTGCGAGAAATTCAAGGCAAAGGTCAAGGATGTTCTCGGAGTAGAGTTCCCTGACACCGCCGAGGCCCAGCTTTGGGGATCGATCGGTGGCGTGTTCAAGTCCTGGAACGGCAAAAGGGCCATCGCCTACAGAAGGATCGAGAAGATTCCTGATGACTGGGGAACAGCCGTCAACGTTCAGTCCATGGTGTTCGGCAACATGGGCAACACATCCGCTACCGGAGTGGCCTTCTCACGTAACCCGGCCAACGGTGACAACAAGTTCTACGGAGAGTGGCTCATCAACGCCCAGGGCGAGGATGTCGTTGCGGGAATCCGTACCCCTAACCCTCTGAACGAGGCCACCAAGACCGAGAAGAACAAGGATCTCCAGTCCCTTGAGACCGCCATGCCTGAGGTCTACAAGGAGCTTGACGACATACGTCTCAGACTTGAGCAGCATTTCCATGACATGCAGGACATCGAGTTCACCATCCAGGAGGGTCACCTCTGGATGCTCCAGTGCCGTATCGGCAAGAGGACCGGTCTGGCAGCCCTGCAGATGGCCATGGACATGGTTGACGAGAAGATGATCGACGAGAAGACCGCTGTGATGAGGGTTTCCCCTTCGCAGCTTGAAGAGCTTCTCCACCCTATCCTCGACCCTGCTTCAGAGAAGAAGTCAAAGGTTCTCGCCATCGGACTCCCTGCTTCTCCGGGCGGAGCCGTTGGCCAGATCGTGTTCACTTCCGAGGCCGCCATGGAGGCCAGTGCCAAAGGCAAGAAGACGATCCTCATCCGTGAGGAGACCTCACCTGAGGACATCGAGGGCATGCGCGCCGCCGCCGGCATCCTTACCACCCGTGGAGGTATGACCTCACACGCCGCCCTTGTGGCACGCGGATGGGGCAAGTGCTGCATCGTGGGCTGCGAGGCCATGAAGATCAACTTCGACGCGAAGACCGTCTCATTCGGCAAAGTCACCTTCAAGGAGGGAGACTGGATGAGCCTCAACGGCACGAAGGGTCTTGTCTACGGAGATAAGATCGACACGATGGACGCTTCCGAGAACCCTATGTTCAAAAAGTTCATGTCCATCGTTGACAAGTTCCGCAAGATCGGTGTCAGGACTAATGCCGACACCCCTGAGGACGCTCAGAAGGCTCTCAGCTTCGGAGCCGAGGGCATCGGCCTGTTCCGTATCGAGCACATGTTCTACGGTGCGAACTCCGAGCAGCCTCTCGCAAAACTGCGCAAGATGATCCTCTGCAACACCGATGAGGAAAGAAAGGCCGCTCTCGCCGAGCTTGAGCCATACATCAAGGCTTCCGCCAAGAGCACCATGAAGATTATGGACGGCAAGCCTGTTGTCTTCCGTCTGCTTGACCCGCCTCTCCACGAGTTCGTTCCTAAGACAGAGGAGAAGGAGGAGGAGCTTGCCAAGGAGCTTGGTGTCACCGTCGAGGACATCGAGAAGCGTGGCGAGGCCCTTCACGAGGTCAACCCTATGATGGGTCACCGTGGAGTGCGTCTGCACATGTCCTACCCTCTCATCGCCGAGACTCAGTACAGAGCCATATTCACCGCCACCGCCGAGCTTCAGCAGGAAGGCTTCAACCCTCATCCTGAGATCATGATCCCTGTGACCATCTCAGCCCATGAGCTCAGCTTCCAGAGGGCGATCTGCGACAAGGTGAAGGCCGAGGTCGAGGGTTCCACCCGTCAGTTCATCCTCTACAACTTCGGTACGATGATCGAGATACCTCGCGCCGCTCTGACCGCCGACAGGATGGCCCGTGCCGCCGAGTTCTTCTCATTCGGCACCAATGACTTGACACAGATGACATTCGGCTTCTCCCGTGACGATGTCGGAACCTTCATGGGTGAGTATCTCGGCAACAAGATCCTCGACGCCGATCCGTTCCAGACGATCGACACCAAGAGTGTCGGAAGGCTTGTTGACTTCGGCATCCAGGCCGGACGTTCCAAGAGGCCTGACCTCAAGTGCGGTGTCTGCGGAGAGCATGGTGGAGACCCTGCGTCAATCCATTTCTTCAACAAGATCGGTGTTGACTACGTTTCATGCTCACCGTTCCGTGTGCCGATCGCCAGGTTGGCCGCCGCTCAGGCTGCCATCGAGCAGAGCAAGTAGTCAGTTTCGCTGACATATTCATAAAGAATCCGCTCCCTTTCCGGGGCGGATTTTTTTTGCAATATAACTTTTTGGTAATATAAGTAATCCTAAATAATTAGTTTTTTTTAGGATTACATAAAGCAGCGGAGGGGGGCAAAAAATTTCCCCTTGCCGAATTTTTCACGTAACAAAAATTGCGGCAAGGGGAAATTTCTTTGCGTTATTAGCTCACTGCAAATTATTTTGCCAATTTATAAAGCGTAGCGACCGAAGCTAACTACCTGGAACCTAGATAGAGGAATACCATTCCTAGGAGGACTAGGGCCAGGTCGATGGCCTTGCTGCGGAGGTTCTTCTCTTTGAAGACTATGGCGGCGAACAGGAAGCTGACCACGACGCTGCCGCGGCGGATCATCGAGACGATGGAGATCATCGCGCCCGGCATCGACAGGGCGTAGAGATAGACAAAGTCAGCGACACTCAGGAATATGGAAATGAATATGATGGACCATCTCCAGCGGAACGGGGTCGTCTTTTCCCGGTGGGGGTACCAGATCAGCAGCATCATCACGCCCATCATGCCGCACTGGTAGATGTTGTACCAGCTCTGAACTGTCATCTTGTCCAGTGCCAGACCGTCCGGATCCATCAGGAACTTGTCATACAATCCGCTGACCGCGCCCAGAATCGCCGCGCCGACCACGGCATAGATCCAGACATTATGCTCGAAATCAAGGCCTTCCTTCTTGCCGCTGCGGCTCAGCATGAAGAATGACACCACTGCCAGCAGCACACCGATCCATTGGAGGTGGTTGAGTTTCTCTCCGAAGATCAGCATCGCTCCGACCAGCACCAGCACAGGACGGGTGGCGTTGATCGGGCCGACAATCGTCAAGGGCAGATGCTTCATACCGTAATAGCCCAATGTCCAAGAACTTAGAACAATCACACTCTTAAGCAGAATCCATTTCTGAACCGCCCAGCCGCCATATTCGGCGACCTTTAGAATGCTGCCGTCAAGGGCGGAGGTGCAGTAGGAAAGGAGGATGAAGGGGGTGAATATGAGGGAGCAGAACAATGTGTTCAGAAACAGCACGGGAAGGACGGCGTTGCCGCCCAGCGCCTCTTTCTTGCAGGAGTCGTAGAAACCCAGAAGGGCCGCTGACAGGAATGCTAACGATAGCCACATGACACTTACTATACTAACCAGCTACAAGCCGAAGCGGGGGAATCGATCGAATCGATCTAATATTCATCGCTTGATGCTTGTAGTATGCAAAGATATTCATTATCTTTGACATTGCGTCTGCAGGCTGATTGAAAAATCAGCAACTGCGGAGTCAATCTCCCGAAAATTGCCCAAGAATGGAAAAAATATGGTAACTTTAAGAAAAATTTTACCCTATGAGCACTGTGCACGTTATTGACCATCCCATGATTCAGCACAAACTGACTATCATGAGGAAGAAGGAAACCGGTTCCAAGGATTTCCGCGAATTGCTTAAAGAGATTTCCCTTCTGATGGGATATGAGATCACCCGCGATCTTCCACTTGACGACATTGAGATAGAGACCCCTATCTGCAGGATGACTGCCAAGAAGGTTTCCGGCCGCAAGCTCGCCATTGTCCCGATTCTCCGCGCCGGCATAGGCATGGTGGACGGACTCCAGACACTCGTTCCTGTGGCGAAAGTCGGACACATAGGACTTTACCGTGACGAGAAGACCCACATCCCTGTGGTTTATTACTGCAAGCTTCCCGAGGACATAAACAAGCGCCTCGTGATCGTGACAGACCCGATGCTCGCCACAGGAGGAAGTTCCTGCGACGCATTGACGATGCTGAAGGAGCGCGGATGCTCGAACATCAGACTCATGTGCCTCGTGGCCGCCCCGGAAGGAATCGCCCGCGTGCAGAAAGAGCATCCTGACGTTGACATATTCGTGGCCGCGATTGACGAGTGCCTGAACCAAGACGCATACATAATTCCCGGACTTGGTGACGCCGGAGACAGAATCTTCGGCACGAAGTAAAAAGGCCATTGTATGAGCAGGCAAATCCCGGAAATTAATTACTTGATGTCTCTTGTGGAGAAGAGATTCTGTAAGAGTGTCAAGACATCCACTGACTTTTACTCTCTGGCTCAAGAGATTGAAAGCGAGACCCTTGAAAGAATTTCCGCCTCCACACTGAAAAGGATGTGGGGTTATGTCAACATGACCCCGCTTCCTCGGCAGACAACACTTGATGTACTGGCCAAATATATCGGCTCAACAGACTATAAGACATTCTGTGAAAGCATTAAGAATTCTACGGCATTCCAGTCAAGATTCTTCACGGCCAACTTCATCAACTCCTGCGACCTGGCACCGGACTCCAGAGTTGAGATCGGTTGGGATCCCAATCGCAAAGTCACACTCAAGTACATGGGCGACTACCTGTTTGAAGTAGAATCCTCCCTCAACTCCAAACTCAGGCAAGGAGACCGCTTTGAGGCCGCCAACTTCATAAAAGGCTCCCCTCTCTACATTTCCAGAATCCTTAGGGACGGCGAATACACTCCGTCCTACATAGCCGGCCGCCAAGGCGGACTCAATCATCTGAAGACACTTTAAGATGGGATTCTCCGGTGACGACAAAGGCGGTTTTTGTCACCGAAGAGGAGCTTCTGGAGTTCTTGGGGAACGAATATGCCCAAAAACGTCGCAAAAAAGACACCTCTAGAAAAAGACTCCGACGGCGAATTGAAGATCAGCATGGCCGGAAAAATCCGACGTGACACCCACGGACAGAATCAACGGGCTGAATGTCAGGAACAATCCCACATCGGCCGCCGGACTTTTGAATGACTTATCCTCCACTTTGGCCCATTGACCGGAAACATCCTCCCAACTGCGGGTGAATGATGTGAGTCCACCACCGGCATAGAAGCCGAAGCGGCGGGATGTGAACATCGCGAAGCCGGCGGTGACCGCGGTACGGCTTACACGTGACTTCCCTGTTGCCCAGATACGGCCATATTCAGTGTCACCTTCGCTGGAGCATGTGTAGGAATATTCATTCGTCCGGAAATCGCTACGGTAGTTGGCGTACGCGCCGATTCCGTTCCATGTAATCACCGCCATCGCACCGTAGGATGGGGACGGGAATATTCCAGCGTCGGCAAGGACGGCCAACTTGAGCCCTTCCTTCGGGTGCCGGGGCTGTCCTTCCGGACGCAGAGCCAGTGGTTCGACGGGGCTCACCAACCATCGAAGCGACTCTGATCGAAATACCTGAGCGTTCACTTCGACTGGCTCAGAAATCGGTTTTATCCTCAGGATTGAAATGAATTCCGGTCTGCCCGGCTTCTTCCCGAAAGCCTTCATCCCTTGCATATACTTCACCTTGATCGCCTCAAAACGGGCCGCCTGTGCCGCTGACATCTTCCCCGAAGCGTTGGACAACGTCTTCCTGAGCGACGAGAGTTCAGCCAGAAGCGAGCTAAAGGACTCCATCTGGATGCTCTGCCCGGACTCGACCTTGGCCCGCATCTCCACGCAGCGGTCACAGATGTAGGCGTACTTGTCCAACGCCTTGTCATAGTTGTCCGACTGCGGCGCGGCGGCAGCGGAAAGCCAAAAACAAAGCACGGAAAGCAAAGCCAAAAGAATATGTCGGTGAATATTCCTCATAAACCTCAAAGCATCATACAAATTTAACATAAAAATGGTTATCTTTGAGATTCAGACCAACAATTGTGAAGACAGTTTCTGAATATTCAATCGCATAATGGACGAGACATCCGGATTTTTCGAGACACCGACAGGGGCTCAAAGCCCGAGACAAGGCATGTTTGAGCTGATCCGCAGCAACCCAGAAAGTTACTGCGAGATCTGGCGTGCCAACAAGGACGGACGCTTCCGCATCTACAAGGCCCTGAAAAGTGAATATGCCGGAGACACCGTCTATGAGCGCCTTCTAAGGAAGGAATTCGAGATAGGATATTCATTGAGCCATCCGAACATCTGCGAGTACTATGGTTTCGTGAACATTCCGCCGCTCGGCAACTGCATCGAGATGGAGTGGGTGGACGGCTACTCGCTGGACACTCTCCTGCCTCGTGGAGCGATCAGCAAGACATTGGCGTCAAAGATCATCAATGAGACATGTGACGCGTTGGCCTATATGCATTCCAAGCAGATTGTCCACCGGGACCTGAAGCCGTCCAACATCATGCTGACCTACAACGGCAACAACGTCAAGCTGATCGACTTCGGACTGTCGGATTCCGACGCGCATTCCGTGCTGAAAGGTTCCGCCGGGACACAGATCTATGCCTCGCCGGAGCTGATCTCGGGAGGCAATGTGGACTACCACACCGACATATTCTCGCTTGGCTGCGTCATTGACCGCTTGAGTCCGGCCTACGCCAAAGTGGCCCGGAAATGCTGCCAAAGAGATCCTTCGAGGCGTTACCAAAGCGCGCTTGAGGTCAAGGAGGCCATCAAACACATATCCAGGCTGCCGTTGTGGCTTGCTGTTGTCGCTTTAATCGCCTTTGTGACTCTGCTTTCCATACGCCCTTGGACCCGCCATGTACTTTCAGGTGCGACAGACTCTTTAAGCAAGGTTGTGGGCACAGACTCGGCATCCGTGATTCAGACTGTGGACTCAGGTCAGATGGTGGGCATTGGCTCGCCTTCCACTGACTCGACTTCGAACAAGGATAACTTCCGGAATCCGCCGGAATCCGCAAAGGCTGCCAGCGCCACAGTGAAATCATCAGATTCCACCAAGAAGATCGTACGGAAGGATGAAAGCAAATCTGAAAAGAAAGAGCCTTCACCCCGTCAGGCAAAACCACAAAGCGACAAAGAAGCCATCGACGAGCTTTTCCGTCAGGCCACCGAACTATTTGACCAATAAAGTAGTTTGCCCACGACATTCCGTTCCTTCCCAGGCAACGATTCCAGTCCGTTTCGTAGCCAGACAATCCCATACTTCACTCTCCGGCGACATTATCGCCCCGTTTCGTTACCCAGCGGGTCACTTTGAATATATACTTTCTAATTCCGACTTTGAGAACATCCTGAAACGTGCCTGCCAATAAGCGGATTTCTCACCGTCGAACTCACCACGATCAATCTCCGACTCCTTGCCGACCCTGTGCAGGATCGTGTTGTTGCCATCCCCCATATGCTCATCCCAAGTGAGTTCCGCGAACGGTGAATCCTGTCTCCGGCCTATGTGATGCAGCTCATATGGATCTCCGTTCGAGTCCAGAGGCGGGTACCCTTCACCGATCAAGTCAGCGTTATTGTAATCCTTCCACCTGCTCCAATCCGCCAGTTTAGTCTTAAGCCACTCCTTCCGGCAGTTGAACGCCGACCAATCAATGTCCGACCGGATAAGCGCCGGCCGTCCCCCGACCATAAAAAAACAAAATATCATAAAAAACATATTTTTACCCCCGGACAATTACTACCGCCCGCTGAATATCCGAGGTTTTGGTTGTATTTTAGCCACGGCCTACGCAGAGTGATTCCGGACGTGTTTCCGCAACCTGCTCAAGATTCATCGGAAAGTCGGCAGAAGATTATGCTTGTATAACTAATTAATAACTACTATCTTTATGGCTGTTAATGGATATGGCGACCTGAGTGCCTACGGCTGGGGCCGCGCACTTTGGAAGACGAGGGGGCTGGGTTCGGCGACGAAGTGAGCGAAGACGCGCTGCCACGGTACATCGACCCGTTGAACGACTGGGGATTCAAGAGGCTTTTCGGGACGGAGATGAACAAGGAGTTCCTTGTGGCGTTTCTGATGACGATCTTCCCGGACAAGAGGATAAAGGACATCACCTATCTGCCGACAGAGCAGCTCGGGATGGCCGCCGGGGACAGGGACGCAAGATTCGACGTGATGTGCAGGGATGAAAGTGGGGAGAAGTTCATCGTCGAGGTACAACTGGCCTACCAGAAGCATTTCAGGGAAAGGGCACTGTACTATTCCGGGATGGCTCTGCACTCGCAGGGTGTGAAAGGCAAGAGGTGGAACTACAACATCAAAGGGGTGTATTTCGTCGGGTTGCAGAATTTCGATTTCGGCCCCGAAAGAGGCGGAGGGCTGATCCGGAGATATTCAGTCAGGGACGACAAGAACGGAGATCTGATGACGGACAAGTTGCGGTTCGTGTTCATCGAGATCGAGCGATTCGACAAGGGACCTGACGAGCTCAAGACGAACCTTGCCAAGTGGTTCTACGTCCTGAAGAACCTGCACCTCCTGCTGGAGCGTCCGGCTGCGTTGGTCGACAGGATATTCAGTAGGTTCTTCGAGGCGGCGGAGGTCATATCCCTTAAAGGATGAGAAACAACAATATGTCAGCAATATGATAAACGAACGGGATACTTACAACCAGATAGCCTACGCCAGAGAGTTCGGGCGCGAGGAAGGGCTGGAACAAGGCAAAATTGCCGAACGGGAGGCAATAGCTTTACGCTTGGTTGAGGCAAACACCCCTACGGACATCATTGTCAAGTGTACCGGCCTTGACAAGGCAGCCGTGGAAGCGCTTGCACAACAATGAAACAATCGCCTTTGCCCGCAGTGGGTTGGACATTGGCATCAATCGCAACAGCGTACCGCCTCCCAGTGATACCGTGATCGCACTTTATGAATATGGCAGCACACAACCTCGCTCCGAGCGTAATGTGGAGCCTACGGATATGCCACCTATGGTTTACGGATCCATAAGTGGCATATAATCAAGCCTCACACTGGCATAGAAGCATGATCGAATGCCGCCATTTTGCAGGCTCAGAGAATATCTACAATCCATTCAGCCTACTCAACTCACTATCTGACAAGATGTTCGGCAGTTATTGGTTTGAGACTGCCACACCTACTTTCCTTATAGAACGTATTGATGGAGAATCCTATCGAAAAAACATCCTTGACAGGATGAACGAGATAGCCAGAAGTGATTTCTGGCATATCACCAGAATTTTCAGACGATAATATATCTGATTTTCTCGCTGCTCGGGTACTACACTCAGGCCGAGGTAAAGTCTGCGATCGGACGGGCGGATGCCGTGTGCTGGACCAAGGATCGAATCTATATCTTTGAGTTCAAGGTAGATGGATCGGCCGAGGAGGCGCTAAGGCAGATCGATGAGAAAGGTGCCTTGATCCCGTACAGGTTTGAAGGAGCGGAGGGCGGTAAGGCCGCGTCGGCCGCTGAGTCTGTCACTAAACTGGTCTCTGAACCTATCGAAGCTACTGGTTTGACAACCAGCAGAGATGCCTCGACAGGCTCAGTGACCGAAACAAGTCCTGCGACCGGCAGGTTACTCGTCAAGGTTGGGGTGAACATCTCTACCCTGGCACGGACGATTTAGTCTTGGAAGATCAGTGTTGCCTGAAATATTTCCGGAGAAGTTTCAGGCAACACCCTTACGGTCGCCAGCCTGTCGCAATTGGCAAAACAAATGGCCTTTACAGCGGGACCTCTGGATATGTGATGTTTTTTCATTCTGGGAAGGGAGATCAATCTTTCTGCAGAGCTTTATACTTGACCTTCCACTCGCTCCAGTTTGTCGCTGTCTTGTACTTCTCAATGGATGCGGACGGGACATATATCACATTGGCGTTGTCACCAATGAAAGTGTCCTCCATACCGGGCGGAGTCGAAGGAAGGACAGTCACTTGCCTCAGATAATCACAGCCACTGAAGGCCAAAGGACCGATGTAATAAACACTGCTTGGAATGGTGATCTCGAAGAACCGACAATTCGCGAAGGCCCTCGACTCTATCTTGTCAAGTTTCTCAGGCAAAGCAAGCGTCTCTATGCTCAAACAGTTTTCAAAGACGCTTTCACGCAGGCAGTGTATCTGCGGAGGCAACTCTGTCAATTTAAGCTTATAACAAAACCAAAAGGCATGGTCGCCTATCTCCAGCAACCCCTCAGGAAGACTCGTCAAGGCCAACGACTCACACCCCTGAAAAGCGTATTTACCTATCTCCTTCACGCCTGACGGGAGGCTCTTCAGGTCAAGATTCACGCAATTTAAAAACGCCCAATCTCCGACATAATGAATATTCACAGGAAGCTCTGAAGGAGCGACTCCAGGACAGCTTGAGAAAACGCCACCTTCAATTGTAGTCAAGTTCGAAGGCAAGGCGGAAAGTTTGATGTTGGAACACCCCGCGAACGCCCAGTTCTCTATCTCCGTTATCGTCTCCGGCAAAGAGGTCAGAGGCATCTTGGAGCATCCCACAAAAGCATGCGTCTTGATGGTGGTCAGATTAGAAGGCAGTTTGGACAGAAGCATATTCCCGCACTCCTCGAACGCGCGCTGACCTATCACGGTGACACTTTCCGGCAGTCTGATGTCCACAAGATTGTAGCAGCACTTGAACGCGGAATCAGCAACACTCGTCAAACCAGTGAAATGTTCAAGTTCCTCAAATGACGTGATCTTCTCGTCCCTTTTGAAGGCCATGCCCAGATCCCAAACTTTTGACGCCTCATACATCGACAGTTCCCCATCACCGTTCAAATCCCAATTCTCCACGCAGACAGCCTTGACAACAGGATCCTTGAAGATTATGTTTTCATCCTTCGAAGGGGGATCATCATTCTGCAGAGCCTTGTACTTGGTCTTCCACTTGCTCCAATTCACAGCAGTCTGGTACTTTGGCAGGGAAGAAGACAGGACATATATCACATTGGCGTTGTCACCAAAGAATGTGTCCTCCATTCGAGGCGGGTTCGCAGGAAGAACAGTCACCTTTCTCAGCAAATTGCATCCATTGAATGCCTCTGGGCCGATGCACTCAACTGTCTCTGGGATGGTGACCTCCAAGAACTTACAATTCTTGAAGGCGTTAGCTTCGATAGAGTTCAGATGATCGGGGAGCTTGATTTCCTCTATGCCGGTGCAATTTTCAAAAACGGCCTTATGTATTACAGTGATGTTCTCTGGCAACGACGTGAACTTCACCTTCCGGCAAAGGTAAAAAGCATATTGCCCGATCTCCATCAAATTTTCCGGAAGTTCGCGCCACGATAGGGATGAACACCCCCAAAATGCCTGCGCACCAATCTCCACAACACTGGACGGCAAACAATCCGGATTGAAATCCGAGCAATTTTCAAACGCCAGGAAACCTACATATTTCAAGCCGGCCGGCAGTTCTGCCGGAGCTATTGAGGTAGCACGGAAAGCTTCGTTCTCGATTCTAGTCAAACGCGAAGGAAGCGAGGTCAAGTTCAATTTACCACAAAACGCGAAAGCCGCTTCTCCTATAACCTCCACGTTATCCGAAAGTTTAGTCCAAGCCAATGACTTACAGGACTTGAACGCATTATCCGCTATCTCTTTCACTCCTTCCGGAAGCGCACGCGGATTGAATGATGGGCACTCATGGAACGCATAGGGGCCAATAGATGTCAGGCCAGATGGTAGTTCTTCAGGAGCGAAGTTCGTACAATATGTGAACGCTCTTTCCACTATCCTTGTCATTCCGGAAGGCAACTTGGTAAGAGCCAGATTATAGCAATGTTCAAACGCGGACACACCGATCTCTGTAAGACTCTCCGGAAATTCCGTCATGGACAAACTTGAGCAATGGCCGAACGCATCCTTCTCAACCGATGCCAATGATTCGGGGAAAGCTTTGATATTCAACCTCGAACAACACCTGAAAGCACCCTCGCCGACCGTCCGCAAACCTTCAGGGAGTTTGAGTTCAGTAAGGTTCAGACAACACTTGAACGCCGAGTCCGCCACGCTCCTAAGGCCTGTGAAATATTCAAGTTCCTCGAATGAGGTGATTTCCTCGTTCCTTTTGAAAACCTGACGCAGGTTGGTCACCTTGGCCGCCTCCGCCTTCGACAGTTCCCCGTCACCATCCTGATCCCAGTTCTTGACGCAAATCGCCTTGACCGCAGAATCCTTGAACTCGACGTTACGCTCCACCGGAGAAGGAGGATCCGGCCCGACCGGTTCCTCCTCTGTCATAATCTCCTTCAAGTCAGACGATTTCTCATCACGGCCATTGCCGACCCAAGCCTTATAGTAGTAGGTTGTGGAATATTCAAGGCTCTCCTTGATCAATGAATATTTAAGCCCGTCAGTCTTGGTCACCGCCAGGCGCTCCATCGAATCTTCGGCCTGGCCGAAATAAAAACCGAACTCCTTCGCTGCAAGTAGATCCTCCTCGCTTTCAAATTCCCCCGTAAGGACAACCGAACTGCCCTCCGCAACCGCACTGACAGACGGCAACGCCGGAACCCGCAACGCATCAGGCACAAGTTCCTCCTCGCAGCTGGCAAAAACGACCGCCATGAAAAGCAGAAGCACCCTTATCACCCGAAGAACAGTCATTCCGAAACAGTTTTAATGTATTGCAAATATACACAATCAATACGGAATATCATCGAATCAGTTGTGACGAATCACGTTTGAAACAAACAAGAAAGGCGCAAAGTCACGAGATTCTAAGCGAACGAAGTTTTCGGGCGATTATACCAAGTTAAAATATAATCGATCTCCGGAAATTAAAAATCGAAATCATACTCCAATTGCCTGCGTTCTCTCTCCAAATCTCTTTTTGCTCTGTTATGTTCCTTTTTAATTTCTCTTGAAGCATTTTCATAAGCACGATCGATAGACGCATTTATAAAAGCCGCCCTTACAGCAAGAATCAGTATAATTCCGACCACAACAGCCCCAATAATCACTAATGCTTTCTTGGTTGAGTTGTCAGGTGAGGATTGTACCATTACCGGAGACTGAGGCGCTACCCCTTGATTGATTTCCTGTTTTGATGCCGAATCAGCGCTCTGAGACATAGCGGCAACCGATGATAATGATGAAACTTGATCATTCGTAGTGTTCTTGCGGACTCTATAGCCTTGAATTTTCAGGTAGAAGTTAAGCGCCGCGATCACTATGACAATTATAGTATAACCACAATAATCATCTAAGGAGTAACAAATGCTAGACAAAAACAATAACCCCGCCACGATCATTTGAATAAGAGGTTGTGGATTGTGGGATTCCAACCAAGAAGATTTAATCACACATCCAACAGATTGCCTATATTGTGGCATGAATACGACTCGGACAATATTCACGATAGATGTCAGAATCAAGAGCGTGGCTGTCCGTTCATAATACACCAGAGAATGGAACATCAAACTGGCAATCAGGAACAAAGCAGCATAAATGATTGGCGCATAAAATGCCAAGCCACTGCCAACAGATTTAAAAGAAAATTTTGAGCTCATAATAAACTGATTATTTTTTACTGACTTTATGTGTGAAATAGTTATCAGTAGTTAAACACAACAGAATCGATTTTCTCCCTTGAGTACTCACAAGGCCGGACGACTTTCCCGTCTTGGTACAAGCCCCATTTGCCGTCAAAAGTCCTCCAAGTATGATCATAAGCCCCCCTGAACAAGGCCTTGTTGTCACCAATCATCCAGTCAATATAGTCATACTCACACGGAAGTATCTCTTTTCCAGCCAGATCGACGATGCCGTATTTACCGTCTTTTACAACTATTATATCCTTGTTACCGCCGCAAAACAAGGAAAATGCATCGTATTCACTTTGGTCCGGAATCTCGTCATAAACAGCATCAATCACCAAATCTCCTTTACTATTGATGAGGCCCCATTTTCCTGCCATCTTAACGCAGCAGTAGAAATCCTTGTATTCCGGATTACACTCCTCGCAATTGAACGATGGTTCCACAGCCTCACAATTAAAATGAACGATGTTCCTCGACTCATAGTCAATCAAATCAACGCCACCATCCGCGAATCCTACAATCTTATCACACCCCCAGATATGCTCATATTTGACATCAGCAAGCAAGTTTCCCTTATTATCAGCAACCCCAAACCTTTCTTCTTTAGCGAGAAGAACAAATGGATCATCAGTGCCAAAAAAATCATATGCGAGGCCTTTCCCGTAATTATTCCAATCCAAAGGGAGAATCTCCGAATACACCATTGGAATCACCTCCTCACCAGCAATCGTCATAATTCCATTTAACCCATTCTGAACTACCTTCAAATACTGGCCGTTCTCACTAATCTCTATCCGTGAATATTCCGGTTCAATAATAGTATGGCCAGACTTGTCCGCCAAGCCAAGCTTTCCATTTTCGACAAAATAGAAATATCCATATTTCTTCAATAGTTGTTGCTGCCCATCATATTCTTCATCGCATTCATAGTCATAACCAGCACCAAATATTTCTTTTGCCAAACCATCATCGGCTTTTTCCCGCAAAATACCCATTTTTATGTCCTCACAAGCAGTCCCGTCCAATGCCGCGGTTTTTTGTCTTGCCGAATTGAACATCGCAAGAATCTTCTTAAACTGCTCCTGAGACAGTTGATAACTCTGCCAATGTTTCCAGTTTCCATCTCCAAATATAAACACGCTCAACGAGTTAGATTTAGATAAAGTCATCGTGAAGCCACCGCTTCCTGCGAAATCCCTGTTATGCCATCTCCCTCTTATAGAAACCGGATAGTACTTCTCAGTTTCAACCAACCCACATTCCTCTGAAATATGCAGATCTTCCAAATCACCAATTTCCGTGTAAATGGAACTTCCCGGGACAGCATATTCCACCTTTAGAGAGAAATCCGACCTACGATAATAAAAAGCAGCGTCGCCATACATATATCCAATAAGGCAATGCCCTTGTACAGGAGCATCCCCATATCGTTCTACAATAATGCCGATTATTCCCTTATAGGCTTCTTGGGCAATAATATCTTTCTTTTCCTCCACACTCACACAAGAGGCCAACAGCACGAACGAGATGAGGAGCAGGGCAATCTTTTTTATTGCTTTCATGGTCTGATTATTTATCAACTGACGGACTATACCGTCCATTAAACTCCCCGACACCAGACACGACAAGTGAACCATCCTTTTTCAGATGGACGCGTCCGACCTGTCTCAAGCCGCCATCGTCACGGATCTCGCAGAGCTCGTTAGGTTCCCTGAACACATAAGGCATCAACAACCCCAAATTCTCATAACCTTGTCCAATTGGTTGGAACTGAAAAGTTTTTATTGTTCCCATATCCTTAAGGACAAACAACATATATTCATCTCCCTTGGAATATGTTCCATCTATGACGTCAAAATCAATATCCTGCACTTTTGGTGTACACAAAATAAAAGGCGATAACAACAGCAACAGTACTAAAAACAAAATCACTCTCACATTCCAATGACAAACACTAGCATCCATTTCAAATAACGATTAATATTAAACTTATTCTCTATCTGTTTCCCTTGGCTTTTTCATCCTTTGTGACACAGTCTTTATACGAGGCCATTAATCTTATAGCTTCGTCAGAATAGCCTGCCAGCCCGTCAACGCTATCCTCCATAGCAGCAATGCCAACACCAGCAATACCGACAGTGAAAAGAGCCGTGATGAAATTCCAATAGGACATATACACTATGAACAGCACCACAAAAGCGGCATAAATGAATTTATAATTATTAGCCACCTTGAAAAGTAATTTATTCTCTACTCTAAGAGACTCGACATTCTCCTTGATGGACTCCAGATCATAATTCGCGGTCATATTAGTCAGGAAATCAGTCTCGAACCGTCCTTTTTCCTTTCCATTGTCCATGATCGAGCCATCCAGCAACTTACACAAAAGCGAGTAATTCATATAAAACCTTAAATTATTCCCACTTCTCATAAGTACCAATGTAACCTCCCAGACAGCCACGGCCGGACTTATCCTTAAGTACAAGCCTACCATCAGAAGTCTCACAAATCTGGGCTATCACCTCCTTTCTGTCACAATCAAGGACTTCATTGCCCCTAATGTCATACTGAACCAAACTTGGAAGAAAATCCACGGTTCTGTTCTCATAGGTATCAAGAACAAGCCGATAGCATTCTCCGCTGTAAGGCATTATGATCGTGATGATCTCGTCACCTTTTCGGAAGTCAACATCCTCATATTTTCCTACGTTTTCAACAGGTACAGAAACGGTGGAAGTGCAAGACACTGCCGTCAGCAGGACAAAAGCCACCAATCCAAACAGAGATTTCATTTTCATATCATTTACGTTAATTTTATCTTTATCTATTGTCTCCAGACTTCGCGCTGTACAGCGCATAGATCAAAGCGCATCCGACAACCGATAATAAGAGAGCGGAGGCGATGTAAATGTCGATACGGTACTCAAACAGTGAGAATATCACATTGAAAAGAATGAGCGCGATCGAGATCATCCATGAAGTCACCTTTATCGAAACTCCACGTTTCTCATTTGAGAATGTGATCCCCATGGCCGGAATCAAGCCTGACATTATCGTAACGGAAGCCACAACCAATGACACCCAGTTTCTGCCATCGGCCGAGGAGGCCAAAATCTCGCACACAAAGCCAAGCAGCAGAGCTATGACTATGGCGAACAAGAATTTTACAGTGTTGATTCTCATAGATTCTATTTGATTTTCGCAACCACAAATAACTTATTGATTTCAGGTACACTTGAGGCGGCCACCCAATCCGGCAAGCCTTCTTTCCAAACCAACGTGTCACTTTTAAGCAAATCATTCTGAATCAGCTTCACCAATTCATCATTGTTAAACGGCCCCGCCTGAGTACCATCCACTACCAAATAAGTCTGTTGTTGAACCATTGGTGGCGGTGCCTGACGCAGAGAGGTGTTCCCCGAAGGCAGACAACCCGACATGATATCCGGCACTTGTTTGATCATAGACATACCGATGCCCAATTCAAGCATCTTCTCAATGAAAGCAGAACTATCCTCCATACCACGCGAGATTAACCGACAACCATTATCTGAGGACAATCCTTAAGCATTTTCCATGCTGGCCATCCATTCGTCCAGACATAAGTCTCCGGAGAGATATCCTCATTCTTCAACATATCTCTCAACTGCTCTGACGTGTATGGACCTTTGGGTTCACCATCAAGAGCGATCGCATATTGAACACCTTCCTGTCTTTGGAAAACAGGAAGGACCACATGGGACGGGATGTCTACCTGAGGAACAGAAACTTGCATAGATTTTATGCTTTTCTGAGCTTTTTCGGTCATTTTCTCCCAAATGTCCGAATCTGCCAGGTTGTTCATCGTGTTGAAATCCAATTGTTTCATGTTCGTATATATTTATTTGGTTGGAATTGGCGGAGGGCATCCTGGCACGGGAGGAGGGGTAGGAGCGAACAATCTGGACAAAGCAGGAATCAACTTGACCGGTGTCCAGTTTGACATACCATCGCGCCATCCTAAAGTGTCACCGTTAATTTGTCCCTGGAAAACCATCCGGGATATCTCAGTCACATCACAAGGGCCATATTGCTGCCCGCCGACTACCAAATAGAACACCGCCGCGTTCTGGTTCGGTACAGGCGGCGGCCCTTGCACCGGTCGCCCGGCACCAGACATCGCCGTATTCATAACCTGCCCCATCTGGTTCATCATATTCGTTGCCTGACCTCCCACTGCCGCTCCCATCATCATGCCGGTCATCATGCCGGCTGGGTTCATGTGCCCGTCTGATGACCCCAGATTCATTGATCCCATCTGTCCCATACCCTCCATTCCGGTTTTCAACACCTCTGCCTGCTTGTTGATGGCGTGGGCGTTGATGTAAGCGGACTCGCTCGCAAGGCCTGCCTGCTTGGCGGCCTGTTCAGACTGGATATGCTGTGCGAACTGAGACTCTTCCCTCATCCGAGAGGCCATGTCAGCCATGTGTTCCATCTGTGTCTGCGCCATCTTCCGGGCAGTCTCGTTCCTGATGTCCGCATCCGTACGCATTGTCTGGCGCTGAATCTCATAGCCCAGCAGGGCCGTCTTCTCATTCTCAAGGTTGTAAAGGTGGGTCTGATCCTCCGTCAGCCTCTTCAACCTCTGATAGCCCTCGCTGTCCTCATCATAGCGGATGTCCTCGATGTTGATGCCACTGGCAAAGACTCCGAAACGATGCGCTACGGGATCCTGAATGCGAGAGCAGATGTAACGGCCCAACTCACCAATCAATGCATTAAAATGCATCATGAATATTCCCGTGTCCTTAGGGGCGTTGGAGACTACCCTCTTGACTTCCTGGGTCAGCAAGGTCTTGACCTTGGACTCAAAATCCGCCATGGAAGTGTCGCTGGATCCCCACGCTTCAAGAAAGTATTTCAGGGACTCCTGCTGGGTCGGAATCTCGAATGTCATCGCTCCTTTGATCGCGACTTCGATGTCATACGCCTTGTATTCAGGCTCCGAAGGGATGACCCTGAAATAAGGAATGACAAACGGCAACTCCATTCCTTTAGAGAGGTTGATGAAGTAAACCTCCGCGGGGAAAGGTGTCCCGCCTTTGTAAGCAGTCCCTATTATGGACGCCAGGACAGGCATGTTATCTGTCCTGACAACATCATCATAAGGACCTGTTATCACATCATAACTTCCTTTGTTCTGGTAAAGGAACACGGCGGCCTGCCCCGGTCTCACACGCAAGCTACTGCCATAACGGATGGAATTCTCCCTATTGGATTGTCCGACACTCCTGGATGCGTCAGGGTGCCATTTCCAAATCAAGAAATCCTTCTCATCGCAACGGACGGAATCCATTATCCCGCCTTCTCTTTTGTGTCCAAACAATCCCATTTCATTTGACAACTTATAACCCGCTATTTTCCGCTTCTGTAATCACTTTTAGCATCGCATCTTTAACATGCTGATTCTTAATCGAAAATACAACCGTCTTCGCTTGTTGTAGTTTTCCATTCGACAACCAATAATTAATTTCTTGAACAGATATATCGTCAAGCATTTCATCCACATTTCCTGAATGCATCTTAATCGCCGCTCTCGCTCCTGCATAATTGTTTTCCTTAAGACATGCCTTCATTTCAGTTCTAGCCGCATCGTTCCGCTCCATTCTGATCCCAAAAAAAGGAATCACACCACCAACAAGAAAGAAAAAACCTAAAATATATAACCACTGTGTATTCAACTTAAATTTTTTTGAATTAGCCAACAACAACTTATATTTAGAAACAATTGACTGAATCTCAGGATTATCTCTTTCGAACCTAGAAAGGGCTGACAATGCTTGATTCGCCTTTCCATACCAAGCCATCTTTATTTGCCTCATTGTCGCTATACTTTCACCATTAAATATGGAAGAATCATCCGTAGAGACATAGTTTGAATATGAATACTCGAGCATTTGAACAAGCCCTTCTTTGGTATACGGCAATGTAAAAGAACGTATTATCGCAGTTGCTCTCCTAACTCCAAAAAAACCATAAATAATATTATCCTTAATACTATCCTTTTTCGGAGTACACGCCTCTTCATAGCGTCTTTGAAAATCCTTGATCATAGCACTGGCATCCTTACTTGCCTGGTTTTCCTTCTGAAAAACAAAGCCACATTCCGGGCACGAGAGCATTGTGTCGGTTATCGGAGCTCCACAATGCGGACATTTCATGACACCTTTTGTTTCTTGCGACACCGCTGTTCTGGAAACGGATAGTTTAGCAAGTTCATTGTCAAGGTAGATCTCAACCAGATCCGGATCCTCTCCAACCTCTTTGGCCTTATTCAGGATAAGGTTCCTATGCTTCTGAGAAACCGCACCATTTTCAATGGCCAATTTGACCATCTCCACTATCTTTTCATTCATGAGCGATTACTTTTTTGATTCATTAAACTTAAACAAGAAGAACTCAATCTGATCCGGAGTGACATCTCGCATGTTTTTTGAGACTTCCGCCACACTGTCCACGTAAGAGACATATTCCCCATAACTTCCAGCGCGTTTCTTAACAGTCTCCTCGAACTCGGAAAACTCCTTAATGTTCTTTCTCACTATTGAGTCCAGAATCAAAGCCGGATTACCATTAACTTTATACTCAAAGAAATAAAGAATCTTGCTGAGAGTGGACAACCCAACACCAGCCTTGCCAATCATGAATTTAAACATTTCGGGAGTCAGATTCTTGTCATTGTTTTCTTCGGCGATTTCAACAACACTCTTAACGGCATTTTTGTGAGTTTTCGAGTTCCTGTAACCTCTCGGGAATCCCCAAAGAAGGGTAAGGATAGCCTTACGCCTGCAATCCTTTTCTCTGAAAATCATTTCCCTTGAAATGACACAATGACCTTTACCGTCATTATCAAGTCCATCCAAGGTCTCTTTCAGAATTGGATAATCCACAAAAAGATCCGTCCATTTTTTGTTCAATGGATTGACCGACACGGTCTGGCCCATCACATCAGAAAAAGGATGGACGCTCTTTTCAAACGCATAAATACTTTTCATAACATCAGCTTTGTTTATATATTCCAACCTTGTCATATCTATCGTATGCCCGCCCTTCTTTATGTTCTAAGAACAATGCGAAACACGATGGATTTCAAAAACGGGATGCCATCATGCCTCACCCTGGCATTAAATCATTTTACATGGCAAAGATATTCAATTACATTCTAATTATTTGGTTCAAATCTGGTCCATTTCACGTGCGTCCAGTATATTTCTTCCATGGGGACGCCACGGCTTTTCCTGCATTTCAATCATAGTTTGATTTGGCATGAATTGGAAAATATTCATTATCTTTGGGATTGAATATTAATTGATAAGGGCTATGGAGGCGAAAAGGATAAGATATCCGATCGGGATTCAGACATTCAGGAATATTGTCGAGGGTGGGTACCTCTACATCGACAAGACGGGGTTTGTGCACGACTTGGCTGAGAATTACAAATATGTGTTTCTCAGCAGGCCGCGGAGGTTCGGGAAGTCGCTGCTGTCTTCTACGATCCATAGTTACTTCGCGGGGGAGGAAGAACTGTTCAAGGGGCTGAAGGCCGGGGAATTGAAGAAAGAGTGGGCAAAGCATCCGGTGTTCCACTTCGACATGTCCACGGCCAAGCATCTTAACGAAGAGCAGTTACTCCGTACAATAAGTTACAAACTTGAGGAGTATGAAATCACGTTCGGGAAGGATGATCATCTATCCGAAGACGACATACACGCACGCTTTGAGCGATTAATAAAAGTGGCGGTAGAGCAGGCCGGCGAAAAGGCTGTCATAATCATCGATGAATATGACTCGCCGCTGCTGGATGTGATGAACGACAAAGAGCGGCTTGCGCCTATGAGGCAGATTATGAGGAACTTCTACAGTCCTATCAAGAGCCTGGATCCATACCTTCGGTTCGTGTTCATCACAGGAATCACCAAGTTCGCGCAACTCAGCATATTCAGTGAATTGAATAACTTGATGAATATTTCAATGCTGCCGGAATATTCAGCGATCTGTGGAATCTCCGGAACTGAGATTGACAACAGGATGCGTGAGCCTATCCAGACACTGGCGGAGAGGTTGAATATTCAGTTTGAGGAAGCGAGGCTATTGCTGAAAGAGAATTATGACGGGTACCATTTCTGCGAAGGGTCGGAGGACATCTATAACCCGTTCAGTCTGATGAAGGCGCTCGCGGCCAGAAAGATAGGAAGTTACTGGTTTGAGAGCGGGACTCCGACTTTTCTGTTTGAACGTTTGAGGATGAATCCGATTGATGAAACAACTCTTGACTGTATGCCATTGATTCCTGAATCTGACTTTGACGTCTCACCGGAAATCAGCGACAACTCGCTTCCGATGCTCTATCAGACAGGCTATCTGACCATCAAAGAGTATGACAGAGATCTGCATCTCTACACTTTGGGTTACCCGAACAAAGAAGTCAAAATCGGCTTCACGCAAGGATTGCTGGCACAATACAAAAACCAGGAGATAACTGGCAGCGGTTTTGTGGCGCAGTTCTACGCCTCGATGTACAGGCACGACATTGACAAGGCTCTGTCGCTTATGCAGTCTTACCTTGCCGGGATTCCTTACGACCTGGAAAACAAGTCCGAGAAGCATTTTCAGACGATCATCTATCTTATTTTCTCGCTGCTCGGGTACTACACTCAGGCCGAGGTAAAGTCTGCGATCGGACGGGCGGATGCCGTGTGCTGGACCAAGGATCGAATCTATATCTTTGAGTTCAAGGTAGATGGATCGGCCGAGGAGGCGCTAAGGCAGATCGATGAGAAAGGGTATCTGATTCCGTACAGGTTTGAGGGGACGGAGAGATGTGAAGCCACGTCAGTCGCTGAGCCTGTCGAAGCGACCTGTCGTGACGCTTCGGCAGGCTCAGCGTCCGGCAAAAGACTCGTCAAGGTCGGAGTGAACATCTCCACCCAGACCCGCACGATCGAATCCTGGAAAGTTGTCTTGGAATAAAAAAGGCGACCGGACTCTTCGACCAGTAACCAAGGATCCCTTTTCTATTTCTTTGTGATGGTCGGAGGAGTCCAGCTGTCCAGCGCCTTTAAATCCGGCTGATACAGGCGCATGAAAAGATGGAAGCCCTTATTGCCCGTAGGCAACCAAAAGGAACCATCCTGAGGGTCGGCAGCCGACAATGTGACATCAAGCGTTCCATCGGCATTGAGATTGTATCCGCTGCGGTCGGTAACATTATACCGGTTGATAGGGTTATCAATAAGATAGTCGTCGTCCCCGTAGGCGGTTATCGACCAGAAGCCGCCTTCCTTGACAGGAGGAAGCGAGCTGAAATGCAACGTATAACTATTTGCGCCATTGAGGGCTTCCTTGTCAGAGTCGTAGTCGGCACGAGGATAAATAGCCACCTCATTGGTATTGGCTCCAAGTCCCACCAACGCCACAGCGGCACGGAAATCATAGGCTTTGCCAAAGTCGCCTATAGGCTCCATAAAATATGACCATATTCCTCCTATGCTCTTCTTGTATGTGGCTGCAACGGCAGCGGCGTCTGCCTTGAAAGAAACCTTGACATGCGCGAACATCTCCGCCCCGTTTTCGACCTGCTTCATCTTAAGCCCCGGGCCGACTCCAAGTCTCTTCATTCGTTCTGTCACCTCGGTGTCAAAGGCCAAAGGAGGGTTCTTCTCCATGAGAGAGTTTGCCTTGGCAAAATATTCATCAAGCGACATCGCCATGCATGCCTTTACAGGATTCACATCCTTCGACGCATCGTAAGTGCCCTTTGGCGCGACATATCCTGCATCGCCATAAGCCGAAAGAGGATAAGCCTTCATGGCGTCCTGAATCTTCCTTACATTCTCATAGTCGCCCTCTCCCTTATTAAGGATGCGTACGATACACCAGCCCATTGTCGTAGGCATCTCCACAAGAGTGGCTCCCGCCGGAACAACAACCTTCACTCCCTTCTTGGCGAACACATATATGCCGCCATCAGTGATGACGCTTGTTGTGTTTGTCCATGCGTCAAGCACCTGAACATTGCAGAATCTGTCTTTGACTTCAGGGAATTCGAACACAACCGGTTCATCCAAGTCCATCCACAACCGACTGTAATATGTGTCCACATTAGGTGTCACCACCGACTTGCTCGATGCATCGGCCATCTTCACGGCATGGATAAGCTGATTGACCGGCGCGCGCGGTATGCCCGGAACAAATGTCTCGGCATTTGTTTCCACCGACTCCGTGGCATCCATGATCATCAGCGGAAAGGTGTAATAGAAGGCCTCTTTCAATTCGCTCTCGGTTATGGCGATGGGCTCATCTGCCGGATCGGTGGCCGGGCCATCGTCAGAGCATCCTGCAAACAAACACAGTGTCACGAGGAGAGGAAGAAGGAATCGTTTTGACTTCATAAATATAATTTTGTTTTGTTAGGAATAAGATACCAAAGATAAAGACAAGGAGCCGGACACTGTGTTCGGCTCCTATTGGTTGGTGTTAGATTTCCGTTACTTAGGTGTTAGACTTGTGACGAATCTAACACTTAAGACTTATTTTTGGGCGTTACCGGCCCGCCTTTGGCGTTATTTGCCCGCCATTCGTTGATGGTCAAACCAGTTGCCTCCTTAAACTTAACCTGAAGATGGCTGCGCGAAAAACCACAACTTTCGGCTATCGCCTCATTTGAATATTCAGGATGCTCCAAGATTTCACGCTTTGCCTCTTCTAAACGAAGAGCGGAGAGCCAGATGCGGAAGGTCTTGCCTTCCACTTCGCGAAGATACTGCACCAGTTGACGCTTGGGTATATTCAATCTACCGGCAAGTGTGCCGCTGTTGATTTCGACAGAGGCATAACCCTGACTCTTTCTCCATCCTTCGATCAGGCCACAGATCCTCGCTTTAAGCTCGTCATCCATAACTGTCCTGGCCGCTTCTGTGGCAGTGTTTCCTCTTACGGGACAGACTTCCTTCTCTGTTTCCTCTACAAGAATATCGTTCACTTGCCTGATGTTGAAACCAAGGGCCACAAAACTGATGATATAGAACACAAGGGTAACGAGAAACAGAGGTCCCGCAATGGAAAGCGCGGGTGTGTAGAATATGCTGAATGTCACAAGTATGGATGCTATATATAGCAACCGGACGCTTGTACGCATATACAGGTTGTAAAGTATTGGCTCCTGTTCCGACTCCTCGTTCACCATTTTCCTTACACGACGTATCTCTTTTATGGGATAAACGATGAAGAAGACCACTGTCAGAAGGTATATCAATCCCATCACGTACAACACTTCTTGCATATGCAGACTGCCATAATGCAGATAACCGTAAGCGAAACAGCAGAGTATAAGCACCATGCTTATCACTGACGCCGACAAGAATTTACGATGATAACCGCGTCCGCAGCCTATACGCAATATCGAATAGGACATGATATAAGTAACCGGCGAATAGAAAAGTATATTGACCACGGTCCCCACATCGTCGCCTTGCGCACGGAAACCAAACCACATCTGCAACAAATAGTGTACTCCGAGCAACAGCATGGCAAGCGCCAAGAGCCATCGCACTTTCTCATACGTTCCTGTGGTGTCGGGCTTCTGAAGACACGACAGCACAAGAACAAGCAACAATGTAAGCGACACTCCCATCGAGCCTGCCTGCATCACAAGTAAAATGTCGGATAATTCTCGCATCTGACTGTCTGTTTATCATCTTCTATTGCGAAATTACAACTTTTCTCCGAAACATCTTAATTAAAGTATTTTATATTATATTCCAGTATGCCCAAGAAACTACATCTACAGTCAATAGCCTTTGTTCATGCCTCCATTTTTTATATACCCGTTGCTTGTTTTGATATGCTTCTTGATCTTCTTTATGGCCCAGTCGTAATGGCTTGCCGTTGTCGAAACACAGTAAGCGCCAAGCGTGGAAGCGCCTGTCCAACCGAACGAATCCTTGGCAAAGAGTTCTTCATTGGAGAATCGCTCTATCAGTGCCATTACCTCTTTGTGGCTCTCTTTCAAGATTGCCTTTGCTTCTGTCAATTGCGTGTTTTGATGCTTCCTCCAAAACTCTAAGTTCATTGCAGGGTAGGTTTTCCAGTTGTACGGTGCGGGTAGAAAAGTTTTGCGTTCACCGTTAAGATTCGCTTTTACCCAACTCAGCAGCAGTTGATGCCACTCGTACAGATGTACCAGCACATCACGCAGGTTCCTGTCCCTGCTCCAATGTGTCTCTTTACCGGCCGTTGCCATTTCTTCAGAAAAGGCAGCTTTCTGCTGACCTTCGGTCATACTGTCGATGAGTTTCCACATCTTGTTGAATTGTTCGTTGGCTGATGATGTCAAATCAGCTTTTGTCGTTGCACGTGCCATGATTATTCTTTTGTCTGTTCTTTTTATAATTAGTAATTCGTAAAAATAAAAAGACATCTATACTTGAAAACACTGCCAAAACTTTACCAACTTTTTTTTAGTATGCGTTAAAAAATAAGTTGAACTAATTTTTGTGTCAGATTTATGAGGATAGATTTCTTTTGGAAGAAGGAGTGTGCCGGTGGCACATGACTGATGAGAAAAGAACTATAGACCATAAAGATATACAAATTGTTCAAGTTATTTTTTAATGATTACTTAAACGCTTACTAACGTTCTGAAATGCTCTTCAACTTCTCTATAATGTTATCCAAGTTCCCTTATGATTATGATGACCTTTATCGGGGAACAACAATAGTCTAATACGTTGCCCAAGGGTGCCGGGAGGCACGATTGGGCTACACTTAAGAACTTTTTCGTCGCCCAAGGTTCAAGTCGCGCTCCCGGGCGACAATTTCACACTTTATTGTCACCCAAGGGTGCCGGAAGGCACGATTGGGCTACGATATTGGCCTTTTATGTTGCTTTAGAATGCTTAACTAGGGGGAAGGAGGACGCTACGCTATGCCTTGCGTTTGCATGAGCAGCAAGACTGGGAAAGGACGATGCCTAGAACGGCAACGAAGACTCCTATCCACTGAAGGATGGTGAGGTGCTCGCGGCCTATGATCTCGGCGATCAAAGCTGTGGCGACGCACATCATGGCAAGGAAGACACTGGACTTGGCGACTCCTAGCCTCTTGATAGCCATCGCCCAGAGCGAGAAGGCAAGGCTGGAGCAGAGAACAGAAAGAGCCAGAATAGGTTCCAGGACTTCCCAGGAAACGAGTCTGGCGTCGAAACTCTCGATGCCTTTCGTCAGGAAGAACGGAAGGAAATAGACAGAGCCTATCAGGAACTGGTACATCACAATGACCTGAGGCTTGTAGCCGTCGGCTAGAAGCTTGGTCAGGGACGCATGACCTACCTCCGAGAAAACCGCAAGCATAAGAAGGATGATTCCCAACACGAAATTAGGCGACACATTCTCATTGCACCCCTGCTTCAGAAGCACCATACAGATACCCCCCAAGGTCACGGCTATTCCCAAAGCGTTGAGTACCGACACCTTCTCCTTGAAAAAGAGCGCGCCGGCAGCAACGGAAAAGATCGGCACGGACGCTATTATCATGGCGCTGATTGTCGGCGAACCTGTCTCCTTGATGCCATAGGTCTCGGTAAGAAAGTAGATAAGCGGCTCAAACAGAGCAAGAAAGGCGAATTTTAACAAGTCCTTGCGGGCGATGAAACGGAACTCCTTCGTGAGGATGTTGAAGACAAGGAGTATCAAGCCTGCGACAAGAATCCTGATCGGGACGAAATAGAAAATCGGAACGTCCAGAGCTATCAACTTGTCGCTCCAAATGTAGGACATTCCCCAAAGCACAATGGCCACAACTGACAGCAGATAAACCACCGCCTTGTTGTCACATACACTTCTTGAAGCGCTCATAACGAATTAAATACTCCTTGTTATACCTATATTGTCTTTCAATTTTGCAAATATAGTTAATTTTTTCTTCTAAAACGAAATAATATTCAAATATTCATTAACATTTCGACATCAAGTTGCTGACAAGTGATCTTCCCCGAAATTGATTGACACTTTTGAGGCGGTTTAAATGATACACTATAAACCAGAGTCTACTCCTGTCAGAGATAGACTCAACTCCGATTCAACCAAAATTCGGGAAGGGCAGGGGGCGCAGCAGAAGGGATCGGAGGAAATAGCCGTAAACCCCCAGAATACCTCTATTTACTATCCAAGAGCCTTAGGGAGATCCTTTTGCGGTCAAGATCGACATCCAGGACACTTACGTTGACCTTTTCGTGAAGCTTCACTTTGCGGCCACGCATCTTCGAAATGTGGATCAGGCCATTCTCGTGGATTCCTATGTCAACGAAGGCACCGAAGGCGGTCACATTCGTGACTATCCCCGGCAGTTCCATTCCTGGCTTGAGATCGTCGATCTCGCGGATGTCATCGGCGAAACTGAACTCCTGCGCGCTCTGACGAGGATCGCGGCCAGGTTTCGCCAACTCCTTCAGGATGTCATTGATCGTCGGCAGACCGAACTCGCCCTCAACGTACGCCGAAGGATCAATCTTACCGATAAGCTCCTCATTGCCGACAAGTTCTTTAGTAGTCACGCCAAGATCCGAGGCCATCTTGTCCACGATGTGGTAGCACTCGGGATGCACGGCGGAATTGTCCAACGGGTTCTCGGCGTTCTGGATGCGAAGGAAGCCCGCGCATTGCTCGAAGGCTTTCGGGCCAAGCTTCGGAACATCACGTAACTGCGAGCGGGAGGAGAACCCGCCGACCGAGGAACGATAGTCGATGATGTTGGAAGCCAGGGCAGGACCGATGCCCGACACGTAACTCAACAGATAGGAGCTGGCGGTGTTCAGATTGACACCCACGCTGTTCACGCAGATGACAACCGTGTTGTCCAGTTTCTCACGAAGGAGACCTTGATCTACATCATGCTGGTACTGTCCGACACCCAACGACTTGGGATCGATCTTCACAAGCTCCGCCAACGGATCCATCAGACGGCGCCCGATGGACACCGCTCCCCTCACGGTCACATCCTCGTCCGGAAACTCTTTCCGGGCCACCTCGGAAGCGGAGTAGATAGATGCACCGTCCTCGCTCACGGTGAAGACCTTGACATCCTCCGGAATCCCAACACGACCTATGAAATCCTCCGTCTCCCGGGAGGCCGTACCGTTGCCGATGGCGATGACTTCGATGGCATATTCATCAATCATCGAGGCCACTGCCATGATGGACTTGATCTTCTCGCTCTGAGGCGGATGAGGGAATATTATCTCGTGATGCAGCAGGTTTCCCTGCTCGTCCAGGCAGACAATCTTGCAGCCGTTGCGGAACCCAGGGTCGATCGCCATCGTCCTTTTCTGGCCGACTGGCGGCGACAGGAGCAACTGGGTCAGATTGTCGCCAAAGACATTGATGGACTCAATGTCAGCCTTTTCCTTAGCCTCCTTAAGGATCTCGTTGGTAAGGGAAGGTGCCAGCAGACGCTTGTAGGCGTCGTCCACCGCCTGACGGATCTGATCGGCGAGCCTGGCTCCCGGATAGCGGTGCTCCTGGCAGAAATCATAGTAGATCTTGTTGCCGCATTTCTCAGGATCGGCGTCCAGGCTGACGGAGAGAAAGCCCTCGTTCTCAGCCCTGAGAACGGCCAGGAGATTGTGTGCCGGGATCCTCTGCAACGGCATCGAGAAATTGAAATAAGTCCTGAACTTGGATGCCTCCGGATCACTTGAGGCGGCCTTGGTGGCCTTTGACTCGATCCTGCGGGTTCTGAATATGTGCCTGAGATTCTCGCGGACAGTCTGCGACTCCGAAAGCCTCTCTGCGATGATGTCCCTCGCTCCGGCAAGAGCCTCCTCGACCGAGGCGACCTTCTCTCCGACATATTTCCTCGCCTCCGCCTCCGGATCGGTCACCTCGACCTTCCACATCCTGTCCGCCAAAGGCTCAAGACCCTTTTCCTTCGCCATCGTGGCGCGGGTTCTCCTCTTCGGCCTGTATGGCAGGTAAAGATCCTCCAACTCGCTGGCCACCACGCAATTCTCTATCCGGTTCCGCAGCTCGTCCGTCAACTTTCCCTGCTCGGCGATCGTGGAAAGGATGCCATCCTTCCTCTTCTCCATGTCCGTAAAGACATCATTCCAGTGCTTGATCTGCGCCACAGCCATGTCGTCAAGACCTCCGGTCTTCTCCTTTCTGTAACGGCTGATGAAAGGGATGGTGTTTCCTTCCTCGAAAAGCTGCACGCAGTTCTCCACCTGCCAATCCTTCACGGAAAGGGTGCGCGCGATGTAGTCTATGTAGATATTCTTCATATTCATAAAGTGTTATTAATCAATCAACTTTCGCAAGCAGGCAATTGCCTGCCGTAAAAAACATCGCCCCACATTCGACGGCGACTGCCCGCACGCGTCAATCCTGCGAGACAACCTTCAGCTCATCCCTGTAGGCCGAGAATATCTTGGACTTGGAGACGAAGCCGACATAGGTGCGGTCACGCCTCACGACAGGAAGGTTCCACGCGGAGGTGACTTCGAATTTCCTCATCACCGAGTCCATCTTCTCATCCTCGTAGACATATTCCTCCGCGCTTCGGATGAAGTTGAAGACGTGAAGGGTCTCGTACTCATCGGTGCGGAACATGTCCTTGCGTATGTCCTCAAGGGAGACGTAGCCCTGGAAGCGGTCCACGGAATCAAGCACCGGGAATATGTTTCTTGTGGACTCCGAGACGACTTCCACGAGTTTTCCGAGGCTGTCATCGATCTTCACCGTGGAGAAGTCGGTCTCTATGACATCGGACACCTTCAGAAGGGTCAGCACGGCCTGGTCACTGTCGTGGGTCAGAAGCTCTCCCCTCTGGGCTATACGCTTCGTGTAGATCGAGTATTTCTCGACGATCCTCGTGGTGCCGAACGCTATTGTGGAAGTGAGGATCAAAGGAAGGAAAAGATCATAACCGCCTGAGATCTCGGCGATAAGGAAGATGGCTGTCATCGGGGCCTGCATGACTCCGGCCATGAGTCCGGCCATGCCGACTAACACGAAATTCTGCTCGGGAACCATCGTCGTGGCTCCTCCGAAAATCAGGTTGAACGTCCTCGCGACCACGAAGCCGGCGATCGCTCCCACGAACAGGGTCGGACCGAACGTTCCTCCGACACCGCCTCCCGCGTTGGTCAGCGTCATGGAGAAGACCTTCAGCAGAAGGATCAGCACGAAGAACACCGGCACAGACCAAGGGCTGTCCGTCAGGAAGGCCAGAGGTGTCTGCCCGTCAAGCGACAGCTCCATGCCGTTGAGAAGCACTCCGAGAGACCCGTACCCCTCTCCGTAGAGCGGAGGGAAAAGGAAGATCAGGATTCCCAGGCCGACGGCGCAGAACAGCCATTTCAGGTAGACGTTGCTTACCTTCCCGATCCTGTCCTCCAGCTTCAACGTGGTGCGTATGAAGTAGATGGAGCAAGCGCCGCAGAAAAGTCCGAGGATGATGTAATAAGGAATATTCTTGAGCGCGAACGGGGTCAGCGCGCACTCGAACGGGGTCGAGGAGCCAAGGAATATGTACGATACCACCGTCGCTGACACCGTGGACAGCAGCAGCGGCATCATAGAGGTCATCGAGATGTTGAAAAGAAGGATCTCCAGCACGAAGAGGACTCCGGCGAGAGGGGCTTTGAATATTCCCGACACTGCCGCAGCCGCTCCGCAGCCCAGCAGGATGGTCATGCTTCTGTAGGACAGTCCCATGTAGCGGGCGAAGTTGGATCCGATGGCGGCTCCCGTGTAGACTATCGGTGCCTCGGCTCCCACAGAACCTCCGAATCCGATGGTGACGGAGCTGGCCGCCACGGAGGACCACATGTTATGCGGCTTGATCCTCGACTCATGCCTGGAGACAGCCTGGAGGGCCTTTGTCACCCCATGACCGATGTTGTCCTTGATCACGAACCGGCAGAACAGCATCGCCAGCAGCATGCCGACACCCGGGAGGACAAGATAGTAGAGAGTCCCGCCCAGGACTTCCTCGAAGGCATCGTGAAGCCCTCCCTGAATCAATGAGATCAAGGTTTTCAGCAACACGGCGGCAAGTCCTACCACGATACCGACGACGAGGCTGAGCACAAGGAGCTGGTTCCTTTCCGACAAGCGGGATATGGGATTGAACTTTGGCATATTCGTACAAATTTAATTATTTTTGTGGATAGTGTGTAACATTTAACATTCAAGCCGCCATGAAAAAAGTAATAGTGTCGCTGATTGTGTCCCTTCTGGCAGCCATGCTTGGGATCGTGGGTCTGAACCTATTCAAGGACGCAGGCCCACGGGAAAGGATGAAGGCCGAGAACGGCAGCAGGATAATCGTGGAGGAACTTAGTTTCTACAGGCACGGTGACAAGGTTTTCGGCAAGATTTTCAAGCCCACCGACGAGAATGGCTTCTTCCCGGACTCCCTCGGGCCGAGGCCTGTCATCATCTTCTTCCACGAACCGCTGAAGACCGCCTATCCTGAAGGGCTTCTGAAGTCCCTGGTTCCCGAAGGGTTGATAGGCTACTCGACAGCATTCCACGAGAGAGGCAACGACGTGAGATTCATGGTGAAGAAGATAAGGAAGGAGAAGTTCGCCGACGCGGAGAGAATAATCCTGATAGCGGACACATTCTCTGCCGAGGCCGTGACAAAGGCCGCCTACAGGCTTAAGAAATCCGTCAGCGGTCTGATCCTGATAGAGCCGGAGGTCAGCGAGAGCGTCTCGCGCCTGACGCCCAAACTTGGCTACGAGGTCCTGACCGTCAGCACGTCAGAAAAGACTTCCGCAAGGATAAAGATCCTTGATTATCTTGAGATCAGAGGAGCGTTGAAATGAGAAAGACACGATTCGGAATAATAGGTACCGGACGCATCAGCGACTGGGTGCTTAAAGGAGCAGTGCTGGATCCGCGGTTCGAGGCGGCGGCGGTCTGCTCCCGGTCGAAAGAGAGCGGCGAGGCGTTCGCCAAGACCCATGGAATAAGTAAAGTCTACACCGACATCGCTGAAATGGCAGCCGATCCGGAGATCGACGCGGTCTACATCGGCACGCCGAACAGCACGCACCACGACCTCGCGATTCTTTGCATGAACCGGGGAAAGCATGTGCTGTGCGAGAAGCCGATGGGCGCCAACGCGAAGGAGGTCAAGGAGATGGCGGAAGCCGCGAAGGCCAGTGGAGTGATGCTGATGGAGGCGATGATCTCGACACTTTGTCCCAACTTCGTGGCGGCGCGCAAGCATCTGGCCGGGATGGGAGCCGTCCGGCACTACTTCGCGTCATTCTGCCAGTATTCCTCGAAATACGACCTTGTCAAGAGGATCATCGCCGGGGAGGAGGATTCGCCGGTGCCGAGCTCGCTGAATCCGGAACGCTGCGGCGGGGCGCTGATGGACATAGGAATATACACGGTCTTCCCGATGGTGGCGCTTTTCGGGAGGCCGAGGGGCATCAAGGCGGAGGTGACAACCTGCGAGGTGCCGGTGCGCCTCGACCGGAAAGAGTGGAAACGCATTGACCTGCAAGGCAGTGTGATTTTTGAATATGACGGGATGAGCGCTTCGGTGATATATTCAAAGATAGCGGACTCCAACCTTCGCACAGAGATTTCCTGCGACAAAGGGATCATCTCGCTGGATCAGATCCACATCTGCCGTCACGCCGGGATGACAAGGCGCGGCGCTCCGACCTCGGGACGCTCCTCCGGGCCGGAGACCATCGACATTTCCGTCCCAATGGACGCGGACGAGTACCTCTGCGAGTTCAGGGAATTCATCGACGTGCTGGAATCCGGACACCTTGAATCGTCCGTCAACAGCCTTGAGACATCACTTGTCACAGCTGAGATCCTTGACGAGATCCGCCGCCAGGCCGGAGTGGTCTTCCCTACGGACTAAGGAGACGCTTCGACCGGCACTTCGACCGGTCGGCGAGTCTGCCGGGACACAACGCCGGCCCGAACGGGGCTACTGCCCGCCAAGGCGTGCGAAATAGGTCAGGACATTCTCCCAGGCCTTGAAGGCGTCGGAGCCGAAATGAACCATCGTGCCCATGAAGTCCTTGCCGCCGTTGGTCTCAGGCTCGGCATCGATCAGATAGTCAGCCAGTAGAAGATTCTTGTGGTTCGTGATCGTCACACGGTTCCAGACAGGGACACCGAGGTTCTCCTCGCACCATCCAAAGACCTTCTGACACAATTCGGGATTGTTGTACAGCACCCCGGCGACAATGTGGATGTCATAGTCCGCGGCCAGCGTGGCCACAGCCTTGTGGAACCCGCTGGAGTGGTTGATGATCCTGTCGCTCAGCGAGATGAACAGCACCGGCCTCTGAACGCCATTCTGCCTGTCATCTATCCATTGGATCACCGGCAGCAGCGAATGGAGGATCGCCTCGTCGTTAAGGTAGTGCTCGCCGTCGAACCTGACCGCCTGCGGATAATGTCCGGAGAACAGATCGAATGTGTGTACCAGGGTGTCGCGCTTTCCGTAAAGCCCGAAAACCTTGTCCTGGTCCTCCGAAGCCCTTTCGAAGCAATGCGAGCTGACCTCCCGGAAATGTTCCAGGAGGGTTTTCGTGACCAGAAACGATGTCTCGCCATCCTGACGAGGGTTATGGAACTCCTGCCGTCCAAGCCCATTGTTTTTCAGCAGCGTGTCCGCCAGCTGAAACGCCGGGTTCACAAGAATCCTGTCCACGCCGTACAGCATCTCCGCGTACATCGCCCCCATTGAGGAGCCGACAATCAGATCCGGCTTTTCGGACACGACCATATTCCTCAACAACTCCATCGCGTCGAACGGCTCCACCGGCAGATCCGGCGCCAGCACCTGAGCCCGCGGCATCAGCAGCCTCAGCGTCCTGACACTCCCGTTCTGCCCGCTGGACGCGAACCCGTGCACATAAAGTATCTTTTTCCCGGCCATCAGCCCCGGACGGGCATATTCATAAAGTTCCATAACGACTCAAATCTCGTAGAAAAATGAAAACCTATCACGCTCGAAAGTCGTTGCAAAGTCACTTTCAGCAAGCGGTGAAGAGTTAACCGCAAAAATAACAATTTTCATATTCAAATTGATAGGGCTAACGCTTGAAATTCCTGATTGAAATGGTTATCTTTGAGAGATTGATATTTAAAAATGACACTAACTATGACAGATCTGAAAAAAATAGTTGAACTTTTCGCCATCGAGGGAGAGGTCAAGGAGATAAAGCCGTTGGGCAACGGGCTGATCAACGACACTTACAAGGTTGTCACGGAGGGCGGCGCGCCGGATTACGTGCTGCAGAGGATCAACAACGCGATCTTCACGGACGTGGATCTGCTCCAGGGCAACATCGAGGCCGTGACCAGACATATTCGTAAAAAATTAGAGGCCGAAGGAGCGGAGGACATCGACCGCAAGGTATTAAGGTTCATTCCGTTGAGGTCTGAAGGAGAGAAGGTTGAAGTGCTGATGAGCGAGAAGCCAAAGACATATTGCCTGAAAGACGGCAAGTATTGGAGGGTTTCGGTGTTCATCAATGACGCCTACACCTACGAGACCGTCAATCCGGAATATTCAGAGTACGCCGGCGAGGCTTTCGGCAACTTCGAGGCGATGCTTGCCGACATCCCGGACACGCTCGGAGAGACGATTCCGGACTTCCACAACATGGAGCTGAGACTCAGGCAGTTGGTCGAGGCTGTCAGAGAGGACAGGGCCGGACGTCTGCATGCCGATGACAAGACAGAGAATCAGGAACTTCACAGGATACTGGAAGACATCGACAAATACGGGGTCCAGATGTGCAAGGCCGAGCAGCTGCACCGTGAGGGAAAGCTTCCTAAAAGAATATGCCACTGCGACACGAAGGTCAACAACATGATGTTCGACAAGGACGGCAAAATCCTCTGCGTCATCGACTTGGACACCGTGATGCCAAGCTATGTGTTCTCCGACTTCGGGGACTTCCTGCGCACCGCCGCCAACCCTGTGGCCGAGGATTCGCCGGAACTGGACAAGGTCGATTTCGACATGGAGATCTTCAAAGCCTTCACAAGAGGCTATCTGAAAGGCACGAAACCGTTCCTGACCCCGGTCGAGAGGGAGAATCTGCCGTACGCCGCCTGCCTGTTCCCGTTTATGCAGGCCGTCCGCTTCTTCGCCGACTACATAAACGGCGACACCTACTACAAGATCAAGTACCCGGAGCACAACCTCGTCCGCACCCGCAACCAGATGAAACTCTTCCACTCCGCCCTCGGCAAGGTTCCGGAAATGACATCATTCATTGAATCAATAAAATAGGCGCACAATGAAACGCAGGGATTTTCTTAGGACGGCGGGGATGGTGACCGCCGGGAGCGGACTGCTCATCGGGACGGGGGGACTCGTCACAGGATGCGCCGGCAAGGAGAGCGGCGGTAATATTCCTAAACCATACAAAGTTGGCGGCTCGGCAAGGATGAGGCTGAGTTTCGAGCCGTATGAGCTCAAGCTGCGGCACACGTTCACCGTGGCGACATATTCAAGGACCACCACGCCGGACGTGCAGGTGAAGATTGAATATGACGGATTCACCGGCTACGGCGAGGCCTCCATGCCGCCGTACCTCGGGCAGACCGTGGAGAGCGTCTGCAACTTCCTGAAAAAGGTTGACTTGGGGCAGTTCAGCGACCCGTTCCAGATTGATGACATCCTGACTTATGTGGATGGGATCAACGAAGGGGACACCGCCGCGAAGGCCGCCGTGGACATCGCCCTGCACGACCTTGTGGGTCAGCTGATGGGGCAGCCGTGGTACAGGATCTGGGGCTTGAACGCCGCCAAGGCTCCCGACACCACCTTCACGATCGGGATCGACACTCCGGACGTGGTGCGCGAGAAGACAAAGGAGTGCGCCGGACAGTTTAACATTCTTAAGGTCAAGGTCGGACTGGACAACGACAAGGAGATGATCGAGACCATCCGGGAGATCACCGACCTGCCTCTCGCCGTGGACGCCAATCAAGGCTGGAAGGACAGGGAGAAGGCGCTTGAGATGATCCATTGGCTGAAGGAGCACGGCGTTGTGATGGTCGAGCAGCCGATGCCGAAGGAAATGCTGGACGACAACGCCTGGCTGACAGAAAGGAGTCCGCTGCCGACATTCGCCGACGAGGCCATCCAGTGCCTGACGGACGTGCAGAGGGTCAAGGGAGCATATTCAGGAATCAACATCAAGCTGATGAAGTGCACCGGAATGCGCGAGGCCTGGAAGATGCTGAACTACGCCCGCGCCGAGGGGATGAAGGTGATGGTCGGTTGTATGACCGAGACTTCCTGCGCCGTGACCGCCGCCGCCCAGCTCTCCCCTGCCGTGGATTTCGCCGACCTCGACGGCAACCTCCTGATTGCCAACGACCGCTTCGAGGGAATGACCGTAGTAAACGGCAAGATCACCCTTCCCGACCGCCCTGGACTCGGGCTCAAACTGTTGTAAGTTATGGCAATGAAAAGAAAAGAGATAGTTCTTTGGGCGCTGGTGGCGCTCGCGCTGGCGGCGAACTTCTGGCTGCCGAGGCAGATGAGGTACAGATATTCCTGGGACAAGGATCTGGCGCAGAGGATGGCGACGGAGTTCAGCGCCACCAGGGAGGATGTGAAGGAGTATATTCAGAAATACATTCCGGACGTGACGGACTGGCAGATCGACAAGTGGACCGCCAGCGGGGAATTGGAGTCGGCGCGGATCGGCAGGCAGACGATGTACTTCAGCGCCGCCGCCCGCAACCTGTTCAGGATCAATCCGGAGCTGGCAGCTATAAAGGCCGCCGCCGATGACAGGGAGCAGGATCTGTCGAAGAGCGGCACCTCGCTTTCGGGACACGCCGCCATCGACGCGGCGACCATTCCGGCGATCAAGCGGCAGGTTCTTGAGAACCTCGCCGCCGGGAAGGAGAACCCTTACCTCGCGTTGCCTAAGAGGATGAGGGTGACCTTCACCCTGAGCGTCCACGCCAACACCCTGCGCCCGGGGCAGACCATCCGCTGCTGGCTGCCGCTTCCTCGGCAGGACGTGGCGAGGCAGACCGGTGTGAAGTTCATCGAGGCAGGGGTGAACAGCACCGCCTACCCTGCCGAAAAGCTCACATTCTCAGACCCTTCCAACCCCCACAGCAGCGTCTATATGGAGGCCAGGACCGCCCGGGACAAAGCCACCGTCTTCCACGAGGTCTTTGAATATACCTCCTGCGGCGAATGGCATCCGATCGACTCCTCCAAAGTGCTGGCCTACAATGTCTCGGATCCTGAGTATAAGGAATATACCGCCGAACGGGAGCAGCATGTGATCTTCACCGAGAGGATCAAGGCAGCCGCCGACTCGGTCACCGCCGGCATCGACAACCCGTACCTTCAGGCGAAGGCGATCTACACCTGGATCGACAGGACGTTCCCGTGGGCGTCGGCCAGAGACTACTCCACGATCGGGAATATTCCTGAATATGTCCTGACGAACCGTCACGGCGACTGCGGCCAGGTGACGCTGCTCTTCATCACGATGTGCCGCTACAAAGGCATTCCGGCCAGATGGCAGAGCGGCCTGATGATGCATCCTGGAGCGGGCAACCTCCACGACTGGGGCGAGGTCTACTTCGAAGGCTACGGCTGGGTTCCGGTTGACCAGAGTTTCGGCATCACCTCCTACGGCGGCGACTTCTTCCTCGGCGGCATCGAGCCGTACAGGATGATCGTCAACACCGATTTCGGCGGCAACCTCTCACCCGCGAAGAAATATCCCCGCAGCGACACCGTGGATTTCCAGCGCGGCGAAGTCGAGTGGTCCAAAGGCAACCTCTACTACACCCAGTGGGACTACGACTTCAAGATCGAGTACCTGGACTAAGGAATTGCTTGGATTTGACGGCCCGGCCAAGCCCCCATGGCATCCCCACTCCGGGCAAGAGCAGATAATCCCCGCCTTCCGAACCTAATAAGGGTCGGAAGACGGGGTTATGCCATTATTTCCATATCCGTTCGACTTTGATGTCCAACCCTTTGTAATTGTAGGTGCCTTCCTGATCGAATGTCACTACGCGGCATTCCACAAAAATAATTATTTCCTAAATATTCGGAAGCAATCCGCAATTATTTTCCTATGGTTTAGGAAACGTTCAACTGCACATGTATTTTGTAAAATACACAAACGGTCCAGAAATGTATTTCGGACCAAGTCCAAAACCCTGTGTTAAAGATTGTAAATGCGAATAAGTGAGTACCT
>OLSD01000373.1_pt1 | contig 47748 bp, 50 predicted proteins | sample 1672211 | NCBI WGS metagenome assembly OLSD01 (sample SAMEA3136659, study PRJEB25190) | human gut metagenome | reverse complement strand
TGGGTTATATGTCTTAATTCCCATTGTTTTTCTCCTTTCGATGTTTTCATTATCGCGTCATCGCTGACGCATAATCTGTAATGCTTCTTTGAAGTATTACCTACGCACATCGCTTTTGCAAAGCAAAGCTTTCATCGATGTGCTCATTGCGGTACATCTCCGATGTATCGCCCGTGGAATTATAATCCAGCGAAGATCTCGATATCCTTGCTGTCCTCTGTTAACTGAACGATTGCTTTCTTTGTCTTAGCAGTCTTACCAGTTACCATTCCGCGTCTCTTGTTCTTGCCTTCACAATTCATTGTGTTGACCTTGGCAACCTTTGTGCCTTCGAACATTCTCTCTACTGCTTCTTTGATCATGGTCTTGTTTGCTTCCGGATGAACAAGAAATGTGTATTTCTTCTCAGCCATAGCTGCCATACTCTTCTCAGTTACTACTGGTTTGAGGATTACATCATAATACTGTACGTTTGCCATTATGCATACACCTCCTCGATTGTTGCAAGAGCAGCCTTAGTTACGACTACCTTATCATACTTTAATGCATCAAATACATTCAGCTCGTTTGTCTGAGCAGTCTTAACTGTTGGGATATTAGCTGCAGATGCGATAACGTTTGTATCCATATCGTTTAATACAACTAATGCCTTCTCAGAATTGAGGTTCTTCATAACCTGAACGAACTTCTTTGTCTTGATCTCATCCATCTTAAGTTCGTCAACGACTACAAACTTATTCTCTGCTACCTTAGAAGTAAGTACAGACTTTAATGCCGCTCTCTTTTCCTTCTTGTTAAGCTTGAATGAGTAATCTCTTGGTACTGGAGCAAATACAACTCCGCCACCTGTCCACTGTGGAGCTCTTGTAGATCCCTGTCTTGCATGACCGGTTCCCTTCTGTCTCCATGGTTTTCTTCCGCCACCGCGAACTTCAGAACGTGTCTTAGCCTTCTGTGTTCCCTGACGATTATTTGCAAGCTGCTGAAGCACAGCCATATGAACTAAATGCTCATTAATTTCTACGCCGAAAATGGAATCGTTTAATTCGATTGAATCAACTTCTTTACCTTCCATGTTATAAACAGCTACTTTAGCCATCGTAAAGTTCCTCCTTTCTTACTATGCACTATTTACGAGTCTTTGTGGTCTCTTTAACTGTGATCAGAGCTTTCTTTGCTCCTGGGACAGCACCCTTGATCAGCAGTAAGTTGTTCTCAGCGTCAACTCTTACAACCTCAAGATTCTGAGTTGTAACCTTTACGCTTCCCATGTGTCCAGGCATTCCTTTTCCCTTGAATACACGGCTTGGGGAAGAACATGCACCGTTAGAACCCTGATGACGATGGAACTTAGAACCATGAGCCATAGGTCCTCTGTGCTGACCTAATCTCTTGATAGCACCCTGGAAACCTTTACCTTTGGAAATTGCAGTAACATCAACCTTATCTCCTTCTGCGAAGATGTCAGCCTTGATCTCATCTGCTAAATTGTAATCTGCTGCATTCTCAAACTTGAACTCACGTACAAATCTCTTACCAGATACACCAGCCTTAGCGAAGTGTCCCATCTGAGCTTTGTTTACGCCATGTCTGTTGCGAATTTCTTTCTTACCGTTGGCATCCTTGTTAACAACCTTTTCCTTCTTGTCAACAAAACCAACCTGAACTGCGCTGTATCCGTCGTTCTCAACAGTCTTAACCTGAGTAACAACACATGGACCAGCCTGTAATACAGTAACCGGCACTAATACACCGTCTGCATTGAAGATCTGAGTCATTCCGACTTTTGTTGCTAAAATTGCTTTCTTCATTTTTTACCTCCTGTTTTCTACAGCGGAACGCTTCATGCCCGACTTGCCAATCCGCGAAGAATTAATTGGCTTCGGAGTAGCGGAACCGTTCATCCTAGAGCAGCCATATCTATATGAACTATTCAGGGATATCTTAAATAATTGTTGAAACAGTAATTACTTCTGCTTCATTTTGATATCGATGTAAACACCGGCTGGCATCTCTAAACGAGATAATGCATCAACAGTCTTCTGTGTTGGTGTCACGATATCGATAAGTCTCTTATGAGTTCTCTGCTCGAACTGTTCACGGGAATCTTTGTACTTGTGAGTAGCTCTAAGAATTGTAACTACTTCCTTCTTAGTAGGAAGAGGTACCGGTCCGCTCACCTGTGATCCGTTCTTCTTTACAGTCTCGATGATTTTCTTTGCTGATGAATCAACTAATTCGTGATCATAAGCCTTGAGAGTGATTCTCATTACTTGACTTGCCATAAAAAAAGTCGCCTCCTTTTCGCACTTTTAAATAGTACGACAAGCGGTGACTGTACACATACCCGTGTGATTCCTGCCATAAGGGTGGTCGCTTGCGACAGATTCCTTATGGCTAACAATTCGTCAGTCGTTTCTGTCCAAGCCCGGATGATGTTCGCAACAGTTCTCTTGCAGCCGCTCAGCCGCACGCTTTCTGCTCACATCCCTTAAGCATTCCACACATCATTCTACTTCTTCGTTGTAGATCATATTGTCTGTACAGTGACTTGTCGTCAGTTTCCTAACTTGACATTCGCTCCACGGAAAACCTGCCAATTTGTAGGCAGCAACCTCACGCTTCACAGCTATCATGCCACAGCAAGTGATATTATACATGACAATCTTTGATTTGACAAGTAGTTTTTCAAAAAAATTTTATTTTCTTTAAAATGTGCAAAAAGGTATTCCATTCTGCAAAATCATGGTATGATAAGTGCAGATTTTTTTCAAGTAGGAATTTGCATTGCAGTTCTATTATATATAGAAGAAACACGATCACAATACAGGAGGATTTACACATGTGGTTAGCAGATAAATGGAAAGATTACGAAGTCATTGACTGTTCCCGCGGCGAGAAGCTTGAGCGCTGGGGCAAGTACTTATTGGTTCGTCCGGATCCGCAGGTCATCTGGGACACCCCGAAGCAGGAGAAGGGCTGGAAGCGCATGAACGGTCATTATCACAGAAGTTCCAAAGGCGGCGGAGAATGGGAGTTCTTTGATCTCCCGCAGGAGTGGACCATTCACTACCCTCTTCCTATTAATAAGGAACTTACTTTCCATCTGAAGCCGTTCAGTTTTAAACACACCGGTCTGTTTCCGGAACAGGCTGCCAATTGGAACTGGTTCTCCACGCTGATTGCCGACGCAGTCAAAAGCGGCAGACCGGTTAAAGTATTAAACCTGTTCGCCTACACCGGAGGCGCGACCATCGCCGCTGCAGCGGCAGGCGCAAGCGTGACACATGTGGACGCTTCTAAGGGAATGGTTACCTGGGCCAAAGAGAATGCCGTCTCATCCGGGCTGAAAGATGCGCCGATCCGCTGGCTCGTGGATGACTGCGTAAAATTTGTGGAACGTGAGATCCGCCGTGGCAATCACTACGATGCCATCATTATGGATCCACCATCTTACGGCCGCGGACCAAAGGGAGAAATCTGGAAAATCGAGGAGAGTGTCTATCCGCTCGTGCAGCTTTGTTCCCAGATTCTGACGGACGATCCGCTTTTCTTTCTGATCAATTCCTATACGACCGGACTTCAACCTGCAGTACTGTCCTATATGATGCACACAGTACTCGGCAAATACAACGGAACGATCACCGCGGAAGAGATCGGTCTGCCGGTATCCTCCAATGGACTTGTTCTCCCTTGCGGAGCCAGTGGAAGGTTCCAGGCAAAGTAAACTTCTTCCTTATACAATATGCATTTTGAAAGATTTCATTATAAAAGCGTGACTGAATTTTCAGCCACGCTTTCGCTTTCTCTATTTCAATTCTAAAAAATACGCTTTTTGCGCAAAAAGATAAATATAAGCACGCAGATGATTACAATGATTCCACAGATGATTCCAAATCCATTCTGCACATGCGCAAACGGAACCCACTGCGAATCCACGTTCATACCATAGATACCGGAAACAACCGTTGGGATAGCCATAATCAGTGTAATGACCGTCAGGGATTTCATGATACTGTTCATTCGGTTGTCAATGACAGAGGAGAGAAGCTCTCTGGTACCATTGATGATATCACGGTAAATTCCCGTCATCTCGATTGCCTGCTTGTTCTCGACGATCACATCACCAAGCAATTCCTTATCTTCCGGATACTGCTCCAATCTCTTGTATCTTGTCAGTCGATCCAGCACAACTCCATTTGCACGGAGCGATGTTGCAAAGTATACGAGTGTGGATTCCAGCTCGTGAAGCGCGATCAGATCGACTTCTTCGGTATCATCGCCGACACGTTCCTCGATCTCGGTACGCATCTTGTCGATGATGCGAAGATCACTTTGGTAGAGGACCGCGATACGGTACAGAATCTGATAAACAAAACGCAGCTTTTTCTTTGTGCTGAACTCCTTCACACGATTATTTAAAAACGCCTGCAGCACCGGAGTATCTTCCGTGCAGACCGTAATGATCTCATCCTGTGTAATAATAATTCCAAGAGGGATTGTCGTATAGGATTCCTTTTCATGGCGGATCTCAATCGACGGAATATCCACAAGAATTAATGTATATCCATCCTGAAGCTCGATACGGGAACTTTCCTCTTCATCAAGTGCTGCCAATACATCTTCAATATCCACCCCCAAAGCATCCGCGACCATCTGCCCCTCCGCGACACTTGGATTCACCATTTGAATCCATACGCCATTCTGGATCATTTCTTCTTCGTGGATCTTGCGATCATCGGTTTTATAATACTTAACCAAGGGAATTCCCTCCTTCTTTCCTGTCGTACGTTACAGAATCCGATGCAGCTTTCCAACCAGGCTCTTGTTGCGGATCATCGACAGGTTGTTGAGGAATATTACGTCCGAAGCACCTTTTTCCTCAGCCAGTTTACTGACGCTTCCAGTCCAATAGCGATAATCAATCACATAAATTGTCTGGTAATGGTCAACCAGAAAAGGAATAAAGGCATTGCCGAACGACTCTTTTACAACCACGCAGGAGCTTCCATCCGTAAGAGATTTATTCTCGATCTCCGTGTATGGATTATCACTTGCAATAAAGGTACTGTATTTGAGTCCCGCGCCATAGTTGGACACATCATAGATTACCGGCCAATCATACTTCGTTCCGTCTGATGCCGTCACATGGAGAATACTCTCATCATGCGGCAGATATGCCGTAACCACATCCGGATTTGCTTTTAGCTTTGCATCACTAGTATCATTATAGAAAGAACCAAGGAATCCGTCAAACTCTTTTGTCTCATATCCGCTTAAATCTTCCGGTTCAATTCCTTTTGCGGCACAAAGCTGCTGGTACGCATAGTATGCTCCAAGTGCCGTCCAGTGATGATCCGTCCGGAAATAAATATACTCATTACGATGCTGCATTAAGGCATCATAGATATCGACGGACTTAACCTTGTCATTCATCTTCGCCTGAACATCCTGCATTGCCTGATGCTGATTGGTCGAATTGATTTCGTCTCGCAAGTTATCCGGGAATGTAATTTCCGAGCTGAGCGGAATCACCATGTCGTAGACATCTGCCTTGCCTTCCAGCGCAGAGGCAACTTTATTGATACTGTCTGCATAGTTTCCTGCCGCATCATCCAGATATGTGTATAATTCATACGCCGCATCATCGACCGTCACAACGCTCTGATAGCTTTTCACTTTTCCATCTGAAACAATCTCCGGATACTGTGGCTGCGGTTCCTGGCTCTCAGTTTCCGCCACATTTTCTGTTTCCTCTAGATTCTCCGTTGCCGCCACATCCTGACTCTCCTGCGGCTTCGTATCCTTTGCGCTATCGTCACTGCCTTTTCCGCAGCCTGCAAACATTGTTGCCGCAAGTGCCGCTGCAAGCAGCACTGCGTAAATCTTCTTTGTATACATTTTTCGCATCTCCTTATTCCCGGAGTCCAGCTCCGAACCCTTATCTACCTTTGCCTAAATACCTCCGGTCAATTTATAAATATTGCGATCGGAGATAAAATTAGAAATATTGTATAATACAAGAACATCTGTAATATCATGTTCCTGCAGATATGCCTTCAGATCACCATTGTAGTAACGCAGATCAATCATATAAATATTCTCATAATTCTGCGTCAGAAACGGGGCAAAACTGTTTGCAAATGAATCTTTGATTACCAGAACATTCCTGCCTTTATTTTCCTCGTCTGCTGCCTGATTCTGCACATGCACCTCACCATAATTTCCACCAAAGAAAAAGGCATACTTGTCTTTCTCCTTCAGCTTGCTGCGGTCGTACACGCTGTCGGTCTCATCTTTTCCATCCATCGTCACCAGACAGTTCTCACTTCCAAAAGGCGCACCGTCCTTCGGTCCGTATGTCCAGATTTCATCGTATGCAGATCCCGCATCCAGTATTTTCGAATAGAGACTTCCCCGGAACTTATCACTCTCCACTGTCTTTTCCAGTGCATCCAGCGGTGCCGCTTCGTGTCCCGTGTCCTCACACCACTTCTCATACGCATAATAAGCGCCGTCCGAAGTCCAATGATGATCTGTTTTATAATAAATATATTGATCCGCATGCGAAGATAATACGTCCCGCGCATCAATAAAATTGTAATCACTTACCGCAGACTGCACTTGATCAATGTAGGATGCCTGATCAAAAAGGCGTGCGTTCTTCGGGAGCTTGTCCTGCATGATCAGACCGGAAGTCGGAACAAGGAGAAACGATAAACGCGCTTTGTCGATTGTTTCGGACGCCTCCTCAAAATATTCTTTGACTGCCTTCATGTTGCGGGCAGCCAGCTTATCATCGACATCCTCCGGTGTGATTTTCTCGAAATCATAGCCGTCTTTGCCGACATAGGCTCCTCCGATATCTGTGTCGCCACAGGCTTTCTGGATACCGGTCTTGATCGTGATCCACTCATCACGAAAACAGATCTGATCTCTTAAATAATCCTCAAGTCCGTCCTGAAATTCGCCGCTTAAGATATTATCCACGGACAATTTCGGAGGTTCTGCGAGATAGCGGTTCTCGTTCGGTGAAAACTTGCGGTCCTTCATCAGAAGACTTCCGCCCGAAATCAACACAAGAAACGCAATAAAAACGATAACAATTGTAAGTCTTGCTTTCTTCATATTATATAACACCTCAAATCCTTGTGCGTGACATTGCTAGAACCGGAAATACAAAAACGGATTGTAGCTGTCACCGACAAGAAACGCAAAAGCCAGCACAAGCAGCACAAGCATAATTACCGACTTTGCCACTGTATAGCGCACGGAATCCACGCCGATATCATAGATATTGCCATCGTTCCACGCCTTCTTTTCCTTCACACCTTTTGCAAAAAGCCTCTTCAACCAGATACGATGATCGATTGAGCAGAGTACAAGTGCTGCAAGCAGCACCGCATTGGTCGACAGGAAATAAAGGAAATCCGAATCTACACCACACACACCAATGCCGAACATCGCTTTCAGATAATCAATCAGCTGGCCCATGTCCGTCTGCGCGAAAATCGTCCAGCCAATGATCACAAGGAACATACTGTAAATATGACCGATCCACGCAGGTGCCTTATCCAGCCACTTTAAGAGAAACAGCTTCTCGATCATGAGAAGGATTCCGTAATAAACGCCCCACATCACGAAGTTCCAATTTGCACCGTGCCAAAGTCCGGTCAGCATCCATACAACCATAATGTTGAAAAGCTGACGCCTCATGCCCTTACGGTTGCCGCCGAGCGAAATGTACACATACTCACGGAACCACGAACTGAGTGAAATATGCCAACGTCTCCAGAATTCTGTAATCGTCTTTGACATATATGGGAAGTTAAAATTCTCCAGAAAATGGAAACCGAACATTCTTCCGAGTCCGATCGCCATGTCCGAGTATCCCGAGAAATCAAAGTAAATCTGGAACGAGTATGCAATTGCACCGAGCCATGCCGTGGCAGCGGACATCTGGTGCAACTGTGAAATGGTATCCCAGAGACTTCCGATCTGGTTTGCCAGAAGCACTTTCTTCGCCAGACCAACCGAGAAACGGAACGCACCCTCCGAGAAATCCTCAAGGCTGACTTTGCGGTTTGCAAGATCCTTGGCAACCGTCTTGTACTGCACAATCGGGCCTGCGATCAGCTGCGGGAACAGCGTTACATACGTTGCGAAATCCAGTATATTCCGCTGCGCCGGAACAACCTTGCGATACACATCAATCGTGTAGGACATCGTCTGGAACGTATAAAACGAAATGCCGATCGGCAGTGCGATATGTAACAACGACAATCCCGCCCCCGTAATCGTGTTCAGATTTCCGATAAAAAAGTCTGCATACTTAAAAAAGCCGAGGATTCCAAGGTTTCCACACAAATCAATGATCAGAACAACCTTTGCTTTCCCCGGGCAGCTTTTCTTCTGGAAGTGTTCAATTAAAAGACCGTTTGTATAATCAAATACCGTTGAGAACAGCATGATCAACACATACACCGGTTCTCCCCAGGCGTAGAAGATCAGGCTGGCGACAAGAAGCACCACGTTCCGTCCTCTGCCCGGGCAGATATAGTGTAAGAATAATACGATCAGTAAAAATGCAAGTAAAAATACAAAACTGCTGAATACCATACTATTTAAACGCTTTCTCTATAATTTCTTTTGCGCCGTCCGAATCACCGGATACGCACAGGATCACGTACTGATCCTTCTGCTCAAGAACCGCATTTCCGATTCTCTTAGACTCTTCCGGAATGTAATCCTGGAAAGAATCCGACTGATCATCGAGATACGTCTGCACATTCTCCTTGACGGTTGCTGCAGTGTCCTTATCCGGTGCCTCAAATACAGCAACCTCTTCCGCGGTACTTCCGCTTCCCATGTATACATAGGATTTCACGCCTTCCGGCACCTCGATGTACATAGAGACATCTTCATCGCTGATCTGTTCCAATGCATCATCATAACTGATATCTGTTGCAAGTGAAGATGCAAGTGCAGCCGCATCGATCGTCTTAGAACCGCTTCCGCATGCTGCGAGCAAAAGCATACCTGCTGCAAGTGTTGCTACCAAACCAGATTTTTTCATTCTTTATCCTCTCCATACTCATATTGTTCACGCAGGCAGATTCCGGGGAGAATCCGTCACGCATTCATTCATGCCCTCAATATACCCCCGAAAAAAGCCTATGTAAAGGCTGCCCACGCATTCTTAAATAATTCTTAAATACTTTTTGACATTCTTAATTATTCCGCTTTTTCCCGAATCCTATTCTGTGATTCCGGAATATTTTTCAGCCTGTGCACGAATCAGCTCTGCATCATCAAAATAATTGATCCGCATCGCACGTTTTACTTCCGAAAGTGTCTGTGCCGCAGTCTCTCTCGCCACATCGCTTCCCTTCTTAAGCATCTCATATACAGCCGGAATATCCTTCTCGAATTCCGCCCTGCGCGCACGGATCGGAGCAAGTTCCTCCTGAAGTACATTGTTAAGGAACTTCTTGACTTTCATATCACCAAGTCCGCCTCTTGTATAGTGTTCCTTTAATTCGTCCAGATTATGATAATCCGGCAGATATTCTTCAAAATGTTCCGGTTTGCTAAATGCATCAAGATAAGTAAATACACTGTTACCCTCAAGATGTCCCGGATCGGATACCTGAATATGGGTCGGATCGGTGTACATACTCATGACTTTCTGCTTCACATCCTTTTCCGAGTCTGAAAGGTAAATACAATTGCCTAAAGATTTGCTCATCTTCTGCTTTCCATCTGTACCCGGCAGACGCATACACGCCTCATTCTCCGGAAGAAGCGCCTCCGGCTCAACCAGCACTTCATCATAGATGGAATTAAACTTACGGACAATCTCGCGCGTCTGTTCAATCATCGGAAGCTGATCCTCTCCGGCCGGAACCGTCGTTGCCTTAAACGCAGTGATATCAGCGGCCTGACTGATCGGATAAGTAAAGAATCCAACCGGAATACTCGTTTCAAAATTACGCATCTTGATCTCGGATTTAACCGTAGGGTTACGCTGCAGTCTTGATACCGTCACAAGGTTGGAATAGAAAAATGTCAGTTCCGTCAATTCTGAAATCTGTGACTGGATAAAAAGCGTCGATTTTACCGGATCAAGCCCCGCAGATAAATAATCCAGCGCTACCTCGATAATATTCTGGCGCACCTTCTCCGGATTATCAAAATTGTCTGTCAAAGCCTGCGCGTCCGCAATCATGATAAATGTCTTATCGAACTCTCCCGAATTCTGTAATTCCACACGTCTTCTGAGAGATCCGACATAATGTCCCACATGGAGTCTTCCGGTAGGACGATCTCCCGTTAAAATAATTTTACCCATATCTATATTCTCCTAAACTTGTACTACAAAAATTAGGGTCTAACCCATATAAACTTTAGCAAATCGGCGTGTCAATGTCAACCGTTCATTCCCCCAAAGCAAAAAGCCAAAACACTCCGCGCAATCGTTTCACAATTGTCTGATTGAACACAATATGAACGAAAAAATGGGGCACCCAAACACTGGGCGCCCTTGAAAATGCAGTCCGTATCATCCGATATCGGCATTATGATTCTTGTGTATCATCAAGCGGGATCGGATCCCATCCGTAATCCTTGATGTACTTGATGTCAAGATTGTTGTTGTCTACATACATCTTGACCAGCGCCTTGCGAATCTCTGCGCTGTCATGTCCGGCGTTTATAAATTTCTCCGCAGAGACATTATACCCCTTGCAAAATGCCCGGATATCATTCGCATAATCCTCTCCGTCACCGGCAGTCAGGTGCTCCGTGATCGTGTAGCCACCGTTTCCATCGGATTTCAGTTTCAGACGGGACGGCTGCTCTCCACCGGCTTCACAGTCTAACGTATTGCCATTCTGCTTATACGTATAACTCCACAAATTCGCAAACACCGTCACTTCATCATCCTGTGTCACTGTTGCATAGATAACCGGCGCCGGAATATAGACGGCATCTTCCGTGTCATATCCCTGATCCTCGCTACACATATAATCACAAATGGTCTTAAGAATCGTATCCTCTCCGGTGTACTCGAACGCCGGAAGTCCCTCCTGCTGCGTTGCATCCTCCGACACATTCAGATTCAGCACCTCTGTTTTTACATCGGTCGGTTCATTCACTGCATACGTGTAGAGCTTGTAGGTTCCGTCATCATAGGTCAGAAGGCTGCTGTTCCACTCGATGTCCCGATCATCGGTCCATGTAATACACTTTTTACTATAGCGTAATATATCACTCCCATTCCAATCCGTCTGTGCCGCCGGTACTGTATCAAACGAATCTTTGCAATGTTCCTTTGCGTATGCCATCCAGTTTTTCCGGATCTTGGCAATTTCAGCCGGATCTTCCACACAATTTAATGCCTGCTCCTGTCCAACCTGTGTAAGATCATACGTATAGGCCTCCGTCGTATTTTTCTCTTTGTATTCATTATAAATATAAAGCAGGTTATCCTGCATCATCACGTGTGTCATAACCGTGTCTGCATTAAAATAATTGCAGTCAAGCGCCTGCAGATCAAGAGCTGCAAGTACCGCCTGCTCCTCTCTTCCATAGATCATCAGTCCGCGCTCATTTGCAAACACGATATATTCATCCGAACAGGCAACAAGCGGATCCGCATACACATTCGAATCGCGCCGTCCGGTCATAATGCCTTCATCAGCAACCTTCTTCTGCTGCTCCGGCATGCCGACAAACGCACGCACGGAATCGAAAAAGGCTCCGTCTGTGGCCGCATTGACACCAGCTCCCGTCGCTACGCACAATGCCAGGACGCACATACCGGCTGCCGCCACACGGAATACCGGGAATTTCTTTGTCTTATGCTGCGCCTTTGCCTGCACACCGCGCCATATTGCATCCGTCTGCTCCTCATCCGGTCCGATCTGTTCTATTGTATGTTCCATTGCCAGCTTCAGCTGCTCATCCATCTTCTCACTCATCGTTACCCTCCTTTTGTGTTCGCTTTTCCCAAAGCTAACATGTAGCGTCCGGCCTTCGCGAAGCGAATTTTCATAGCCGGGTGTTCGATAAACTTTCCTTCAAAAGCTTACGTCCTGTCGCCAGCCGGGTCTGCAGGGTGCTCTCCCTGCGACCGAGAAGTACCGAGAGCTCCTTCACCGGATAGCCCTCATAATAATACAGGTACAGCACAACGCGATACTTCTCAGGCAGACTCTGCAGCGCCTGCCAGATTTCATTATCAGCGTTGGAGGCAAATGACACCGCTTTCTCCGGAGCGTCCTCTAAGCTGGCGCGTTTCTTGCGGTAAGCGCTTTTCTGAAGATCCCTGCACTGGTTGCGGGTTGTGGTCAGAAGCCACGCGGTCTCGTGATCCGCATCACGAAACTTTGGATTCTTCTCCCATATCTTCAAAAAAACTGTCTGCGCCACATCCTCCGCATCCGCTACACTCCCGAGCAATAACAGCGCAAGCCGATAGACTCTGTTGATCTGCCTGTCGTAAAGCTCACGAAATTCCGCCATTGATGCCTTTTCCCTCATGCCAAACTTCCTCCTGCTGTATCTGATTCATACTTCTATACTATACACGAACGAGAGCCAGAAAAAATCCTGAGGGCGAAAAATTATTTTATTTAACTTTTTATTTTCTCTCTCAACAAAAAATCGCTCAACCTCACGGTCTGAGCGATTTTTCTATTTGGGGAGTGTTTTAGCTCCCCATCTTCATATAAGTTCTACTCCAATTTAAACCGACCGACTTCCGTTGCCAGATCTTCTGCGATGCCATTGTTGTCGGAAGCCTCGCTTTGGATATCATTGACGTTACCGGTAAGCTGTACAGAAGACTCGGAAACTCCCGCAATGCCCTTGGCACTCTCTTCCACGGCAATGTTGACCGCAGAGATGGATTCACGGATGCCATCCATCGTGCTGCGAAGTTCTTCCGCAGTCTGCGCAAACTGCTCCATCATTGCACGCATTGCATTCGCATCGGTCGCATAATTTTCACTCGTTGCAACAAGACCTCCGAAGCCTTCCTCTGTGGAATTGCGGACAAATTCGATCATCTGCTGCGATCCCTCTGCCAGTTCATCCACTGCCTGAATGACCTCTGCACTCACCTGACGGATTTTTGCTGCGGCATCCGCAGAATTACCTGCCAGCTTTCCGATCTCATCCGCAACCACCGCAAAGCCGCGTCCTGCTTCCCCTGCGCGTGCCGCTTCAATACTTGCATTCAGTGCAAGAAGATTAGTCTGCTCCGTAATCTCGATAATGTTGGAAGTCAAAACCTCAATCTGCTCGACCGATCTGGATCTTACAATCTTCTCATTTAAAGCTGCAGCCATCTTCTCCGTCTCAATGTTTGCTTTCTTCTGCCCCTCCTCTGCTGCATCATTCGCCCCGGAAGCACGGCTCTCCATCTCCTGAGAAGAGACTTTTCCGGCATCCGCATTGCCTGCAATACACTCTACCGATGAATAGATTTCGTCAATTGCCTCCGTAATCTGATTGAGTGAAGAAGTCGTTTCCTCCATCGCCGCACTCATCTCCTGCATCGTTGCCGACACATCAGTAATGCTTTCATCCGCAGAGCTCAGATGATCCACCATTTTGCGAGAAGTAGACATAAGCCGCATGGATCCGGACGAAATTCCGATCATAATCTTGCGGATATACGCTAACAACTCATTCACATTGCCCGCAATCAGTTCCAGCTCATCCCCGCTTCTGACATCCAGTTTCTGAGTCAGATCACCCTCATTATGTACCAGATCATAAATCTTCGCATTTACCTGCATCAGTCCCTTTGTAATCCTGCTAACGATAATCGTCAGAATCAGGATTGCCAGAATCAGACAGATGCCTCCGATCTGTAACGTCCGGGCAACTGCCTTCTGTAATTCTGCTGCAATCGATGACGCATCATAATCGCATCCAAGTATTGCAACAACCTTGCCTGCATTGTCCTCAATCGGCTTGTATACCGTAATCAGATCTCCGTCTTCCGTGTGATCGATGTAATCCTGAATGTATTCCTTTCCACCGAACACCGGCTCCAGTTCCGCGTATGAATCCGCAAATTCATCACCGACTTTTGCCGCATCCTCGTCCGAATCCACACCATAATATACTTTCTTTCCATCCGTATACAATGTGTATAAAAAAGCAATTCCGCATGCTTTTTGCTTTTTTCTTAGATTTCCTTGCAGATTCTGATAGACCTGCGTACCTTCCGATCCTACCGTCACTTCGGATACCAGATTGGCATCCAGCGAATCCACAACAATCGTTGCCGCCATGTCTGCTTCCTCAACACCCATCCTCACCATGCTTTCATCAAAACGCGTGTAGGAATTGTATCCCATCAAACCACAGACGAGTACAACGATTATGACCGACGGAATCAGAATCTTCGCGCGGATTGTAAGTCGCCTTGTACGAATTTTGCCTTTGTTCATTTCAACACTTCTCCTTATGCCTACATTGTATGACACAAGTATAACACGTTATCGAACGATGGGCAACGGGCGTGTTCGTCGATTATTATCGAACAGGAATCTCAAAAGTCTATCCTGCTCCGACAAGATAGACCTTTCCTCTCTTATTTATTAATAACGTGAATCTACATAAAATCCTTCTGCTTTTAATTCCCTTCGGGTGATCTCACGTCCCCAATGCACGGATGAATTATAATTTCCTTCCACAACCATGACGGAATCCTTTGCCTTTTTCCATACGATCACAGAATGGTAACCACCGATACGAATATGATCTCCGACTTTAATCTTGTCGAAGTCCTTATGCGTGGTTACCTTAGCATTCTTTCCGAATACTTTGTCGCTGACTTCTCCCGCGAAAGCGATACAACCACGACAATAACAGTTGATGGCACTCCAATAGTATTCATTGTTCTCGTTTGTCCAGGACAACCCTTCCGGATATTTCTTCTGTAATGCAGTTATGCGCTTCTGTGCCAGCTTCTGGGTAATCTTCACCTGCACAACGCATTTTACGGTTCCAATCTGATCACCGGTCAGTGTGATGGTTGCCTTTCCCGGATTCTTGGCTTTTACCAAGCCCTTCTGGCTTACCGTTGCAACGGACTTATTGTTACTTTTCCACTTGACCGAACCTTTGATTCCTTTGGCAGTGAGCTGATAGGTTTCCCCGATCTTTAACTTGACCTTGGAATCACTGAGTGTCACTTTCTTCCTTGCAGCGGACGCTTCTTTATTCGTCGCTGCGTATACCGGATCCATATTCTGCGGAACTGCGGTGGTTATCATCGCAGCTGCCAGTATCAATGCAATCAATTTCTTCATGTTATATCCCTTTCCACGGACGAACCTTCTTTGTCCAGCCCATCTCATTCCAGTATTTTACGTCCGGTGCGCACCAGCCGAACTTCGACTGTACCATGCGCATCGCAGAAAAACAGACTGTCTGCTCCTCTTATTTTACAACATTCTATATTATAATTCTATGTTATATAAACACGATCGTCAGGGTTCCGAAATTCGTCTCACCGCTCACAAGCAGACGATGTGTGCTCGTGCCTTCCATTCGTCCACGCATATTGACGCTTCCGAACGCTTTTTCCACATTGACATCCACATTCCAAGCGCGCGGAACGTAGAGACTGATCTCACCGAAACTATTATCGATATATACCGATGCACTCTCGCCCTGAATGATTGCATTGTCGAAGTATACGCTGGTTGATCCGAAACTGTTATCCACGCTTACCGTGCACAGATTGTCGGTATTGATATACTTGATCGACTCGCTGAATGTGTTGTCAAAATTGAGATTTTCGCCGTTGCACTGCTCACTGTTGGAACCTGCCATATTGCCATACATATGACCTTCACTCCATGTGCGATGCTTTTTCGGCTTAAAGATCATGGAAAGGCCGATGCTGCCGAGAAGCGCGGCGCCGAGTACCGGCCAAGGCGTGAATGCGGTAATCCCAAGTGGTTTTGCATAAATAATGCAGAAAAAGGCGATCGGGAACAGAATTTCCCAGAAGTTCAAATGACGGAGACCTTCAATAAAGAGCCATGCCAGAAACACAGTGAGAATAACACTGAACACACTGACAGTCGGTAGTTTCCAGACTCTGCTTGCGATCAGATAGACCGCGCCGACAAGAAATAATAATCCCCATAAAATTTTTCCGATGTTTTCACTCATTTTCATTGATGTAACCTCTTTTCCTCTAATTTACTGATCAACGGTTTGTAATAATATCTTGATACAAATACCTGTTTGTGCGTTCCTGCAAACGTGACTGTACTTGATGCGGTCAGGTTGCGGCTAATAGAATAAATGTGGTTTGTGTTGAGAATTGCCGATTTGGATATCCTCATAAAGAATCCCGGCAGCATCTCCTCCAGCTGGTACAGCTTGTATTTTGTCTCATAGATGTCGTCTTTCGTGTGTGCGTGAATGACATCACCCTCCGTCTGGAAGAACAGGATATCGTCCAATTGCAGATAATACTCTGTCGTTCCCTTGTAGAAGACATATTTCTGTCCGGCATTGACCACATCGCTGACGGATTTCTGGATCTGTGCGACCTCGTCCGTCAAGCCTCTGCAGCGTATGAGGACTTCGTCCTCCTGCAGACCTTCGTCAATTTCGATTTTGATTTTCATGGTAAACTCCTTAATGACCGAACATCGCTATGCAAAGCATACTTTCATGCAATGTTCGCGATTGCCCTGAGCAATGCGCGGGGCATTTCCGGTTTAAAACAGTTTCAAAAGATCATCCATATCTGCAGTATATTGCGGATCTCTTGTCTTGTTTAATGTGAGTATATGCAAAAGGCCTCATTCTGTAAATAGAGTTCCGGTAAGTGGTAAAGATTTGCTGCCAAGTGGTAGAAATTGTCCGTCCTATTGAAATATTCCAACGTAAGTCCTATAATAAGAATCGTTTGTTTACGGAATATCCGAACGCATCAGGAAGCTGACTGTGTGCAGCAGCTATTCTGACATGCTCGCTTTTTCCCGGACGGACAAACTCATTAAGACACCGTATTCTCAATAAGGAGAAACGGAAGTAGGAGGTAAATTTCATATGAGTAACACAGCTACAGCTTCTGTTTCCAGAAGCAAAATCGTCACTATGGCAGAGACTGCTCTGCTCACAGCAATTGTAATTCTGATGGCGTTCACTCCGCTCGGATATCTGCGCATCGGCATTACACAAATCACGTTTATCGTCGTACCGGTAGCCGTAGGCGCGGTTCTTCTCGGACCGAAAGCCGGAGCATTCCTCGGATTGGTATTCGGTATATCAAGCCTCATGCAGCCGGAATCACTCGCCATGTTCGGTATCATCCCGTGGCAGACGATCGTTGTCACCATTGTTCCCCGTATTTTGGTCGGACTCGTTCCTGCATTCCTGTTTAAAGGATTAAATAAGGTCAGCAAAAAACGTTCGCTCAACGCAGCGATCTCATGCCTTGTTGCGCCTTTGACCAACACAATTCTGTTTCTCGGATTTATGGCCTTTTTCCTGCGCGACTTCATGATCGCACAGTATCCGGATATCTACGGTGTGTTTGCTGGCAAGGGATTCTGGGCATTCTACGGTGCAATGTTTGTGGGCGTGGCGCTCAATATCGTTCTGGAAGCTGCAAGCTGTCTGATCATCGCCACTGCAATCTGTAACGCATTGTGGCACACAGTAAATAAATAAGAGGTTTTCTATGGAAACAAATGAGACAGTATTAAAAGAAATTGATTTCATGCAGATTGGCGGATTCAAAGTCGGACATGCTGAGGATCAGGAAGCCGGAACCGGATGCACGGTTCTGTTGTTTGACAAACAGTCACCTGCCGGCGTGGATGTCCGCGGCGGCGGTCCCGCATCCAGAGAAACTCCACTGTTAAATCCGGTGGCGGACTGCAAGGGGCTTCATGCATTGCTTTTGTCCGGTGGATCCGCCTACGCATTAAACGCAGCGACCGGCGTCATGAACTATCTGGAAGAGCGTGGTATCGGTCTTCCAGTCGGTCCGACCGTCGTGCCGCTCGTCTGCCAGTCGGATATCTTTGATCTCGGATTCGGCCGCGCGGATGTGCGCCCGGATGAAGCAATGGCGTACCGTGCCTGCAAAAATGCCTCATACAGCTCCGTGCCGCAGGGCAACTATGGTGTCGGCTGCGGCTGCACCGTCGGCAAACTGATGGGACCGGAGAACTGCATGAAAAGCGGCATCGGCAGCTACGCCGTCCAGATCGGTGAATTGATGGTCGGTGCGATCGTCGCCGTCAATGCTTTGGGCGATGTCTATGATATGCAGACCGGCAGGCTTCTTGCCGGATGCCACAAAGACGGACATCTGGTTTCAAGCGAAGATCTTCTGTACAAACTCGCGGCAGATCAGAAATTATCCAACACAAACACGACCATCGGTGCGATCATTACCAACGCAAAAATGGACAAGACCACACTGTGCAAAGTCGCATCCATGGCACACAATGGATACGCACGCACCATCCGCCCTGTGCACACCATGGCAGATGGCGATTCGATCTACGCATGTTCAGTCGGCGAAGTCGCTTCCGATGTCAATGTGGTCGGAACACTCGCGGCCCACGTCATGGGTATGGCGGTCAACAACGCCGTGCTTCATGCGGAGAGTATGCTTGGAACAATTGCTTGCAGAGATCTGTAAAAAGAAAACCGTATGACCGGATCAACTCGATCCCTGTCATACGGTTTTGTCTATGCCTCATTCATTTCCGGCACACCAACTTCATCGACATCGTCAAACTGTACGCGGAATACGAATATTCCGATCGTAAATACAATTCCGAACACACTCAAAAGCTCACTTCCGACGCCAAATATCTCAACGGTCATCGCCGACTGCAGTGAATTGATCGGAACGCACATCGCGTTGGCAAGGACTGCGAGCAGGCACATGTTCATAACGATTTTTCTCTTCTTCACATAGGAGAAGCCTTCCTTCATATGGCCGAAGTAGGACTTCACATCGGTTGCAACCTTCTGTGGATGTTCCTCCACTTTCACAAATGCCACGATCAGTCCCGACAGGAAGATAGTCACACTGTCAATAATGATTGCAGCCTGCACACCGAATACAGCAATGATCACACCGGCAGCTGATTCAGCGCATAGATCAAAGTGGTCCATGCCGCGCTTCCAGTCGCCGCATACACGAGCCATGTGAACGCGATCGAATCAATTGAATCACCGAAGCGGTTGATCAGGTTCGCTACGATGATCTTCATGTACTCCTTCTGACGCAGAATGTCGCGATAGCCGACTTTCTCCTGTGTTTCCTGATTGTTCATAACTTAATTTCTCCTCCTGAGTCGAATTTTGCAGTATGATACTATCGTATTAGTTTTTATAAAATATTGCAATGAATTTTATGCATTATGATTTCACTCGACTTTTTCCACTTTACCTAATTCACGCAAAAACTTACATGCTTTTCAAATAAATCCTAATATGTCCATTTAAACTGTTTGCTATTATTAAATGTAACCCTAAAAATTATATATCCGCCTATCAACCACCCTCCACATATCGCAAGTAAAATTGCGAATCGACATAATGAAACCTGATGATTTACAATTAGAGCAATGTAGTTTACTCCATACGATAAAGGATTCGTATATATCAAAAAATGAGGAATTTGTATAATGCTACCTGACAAAAACAAAAGTAAATAACCAATTATATTAACGAACGATGCGACTTTAGTAAATATCATTGTCATCGCAGTCAAAACAAAAGATAATCCCATGATTCCCATGCATACTACAATTATCACATAAATATATTCAATTTGAAATAATCCCGCAATATTTAAATAAAATTTTGCGATAACCGCTGTGATTATAGCTTTAATAAAATTAATCACAAACCAAACTGCTGTTTTGGCACAAATAATTGAAGCAATTGAACATGGCTTTATCATTAAATTTTGTAAAGTTCCCATTTGTTTTTCAGTTGATATACATATAGATGCCTCTGACGCTATTCCACTTACCAATATCCACAAAACATACCCTATTACTTTTTCGGATTTATTTCCTTCTGTGTTCATCACGATTAAAAGTAATAAAATGTCTGTAATTAATCCAACAATATAATCTGGATAATAGCAAAATGCTTCCGTTATTGTCTTTTTAAATTCCGCTTTAATTAGTTTCACTTAATACCTCCAAAACAATTTTTTCTATATCCTTTTCACTCTTTTTTATTTCCACAATATCTTTACTAGAGTATCTTTGATATATATCTTGAAATTTTCCCTCAACAGTAACTTGTTTTACTTGTTTTTTTTCTATATAAGAAATTGTATAAACACTGTTTTCGATTTGCTTTTCAACCGAATCAAGTGTTATGACTTTTCCATCTTTTAAAAGTATAATTTTTCCACTTAACTTCTGTACAACCTCCATTTGATATGTTGTCAATATTACAGCAATTTTTTCTTCCTGTACTACCGTTTTTAAGATTTCAATAACAGCTAGTTTACTTTCAATATCCAACCCTAAAGTTGGCTCATCTAGTAGTAATAATTTGGGAGATGCCATTAGAGCTATAATCAAAGCTAATTTTTGCTGCATGCCTCTTGAATAATTTCCAGCAGCTTTATGTATGTCTGATTGCAATTTAAACTGCTTAATATATTTACTAGCTTTTTCCAGACATCCTTTATCAAGATTCATTAATCCCGCAAAATATTCTATATTTTGCATGCCAGTCAAATAATCGTATATATTGATGCTTGTCTCCAATATCGCCCCTACTTCAGAAAAATATATTCTGTTTTTTAACTTGGCAATATCTTTCCCATTCCACTCTATAATTCCTTGATCAGGTTTCATCATTTTTAAGATGCAATTTATTATTGTAGTCTTTCCTGCACCATTATTTCCTAATAAACATACAATTTCTCCCTCGTTCACAGAAAAAGAAACCCCTTTTAACACATCCTTATTTTTAAAAGATTTTTTCAGATTTTTTATTTCAAGCATTTATCATCATCCTTATAATTTCATAATTCAACAGAGAAACCTCGTTGGCAAGGAATATTAGTCCATTTCATTAGAAAAAGCGAACTTTTTCCTGAGTCCGCTTTTTCCCTTTATAATTCCAATTTTCGATTACAGATTCCTTGTATCGCCGGTTTATGCGATGTCGCGATCAGAATGCTCTGCATCGATGCAACATACTCCAGAATATTGTTTAATACCTGCGCCTCTGTCGCCTCGTCCAATCCGTTGGTCGCCTCATCAAGAATCAGGATTCTTGGTTTTCGGATCAGCACACGCGCCAACGCCAGCCTCTGCTTTTGACCGCCGGACAAATTCCTGCCGGACTCCTGGATCGCATAATCAAGACCATGTTCTCTGGCAAATCCGTCCAACATCACAAGTCGCAATACCTGTTCGATTTCCGCATCCGCAAACGGATCTCCTAAGACAATATTCTCCCGCAGGGTGCCCTCCAGGATTACCGGCTCCTGAAACTGAATCTTAATCCGGTCAAACCGTTCCGGCTCCGACATCCGGCACACATCTGTGCCGTTGATGCCGATACAGCCTTGTGTAACAGGATAAAAGCCACAGATCAGTTTCAGTAAAGTGGTCTTGCCCCTGCCACTTTCTCCGGAAATAAAAATGCGATCTCCCCCCTGATATACCTCGTGAATGCCGTTTAGGATCACTTTATCCTCCGGTTTCCATTGAAACGCATCAATATCCACGGAAAGCGTAACCACGTCTGTATCCACCGGTGCGCAGGACTCCTCTTCCTCATCCGTCAGGTAATCATGGATACGATCCGCAGCTCCGACCGCTACCTGCGTACCCCGGTAGAAATCCGCCAGATTATTCAGCGGCTCGATCAATTTCTGCGAATATGTATAGAATAACAGGACTGTACCGATCGTAATCATGCCGCGCCACAGAAATATGCCGCCGAGCAGCACCATGATCACCGGGAAAATAACCGAAATGAAGTTATTGACACCGTATGCAAGGACATCAAGCCGAACCAGGCGCTTCGCTGAATCGAACTGTCTGCCCCATACATGCTCATGAAACCGTTTCATAAAGAATGCTTTTTCGTTGAGTGTCTTGATCTCCAATACAGCCTTCACATCCTCGGTCAGATGTTGATTTACCTCTGCGATATTCTGCGAATAGTCCTTATAGGTATCACGCATCGAACCATTGATCCGGTTTACCAGAACAAAATAGACAACGCCGATCACCAGCGCGATTCCACCCATTAACGCATTTTTCCAGATGAGCACTCCGAGAATCACGATGATCTGCATACTGTTCAGAAAAAACATTAAAATACTGATTCCGGCAGTTTCCGCAATCAACAATCCATCGTTCATAACTGCCGATACGATTTCTCCGGTTGTGTGCTCGTCATAAAAGATTGCTTTCTTCATAAGAAGCTTTCGGTACATCATGGTCTGCATCTGGTTCATCAGCATATACCGAAACGTATGCCACATGCGATTCTGAACAATTCCCATGAGCAGCGCCGCAATTCCGATTGCCAAAATTCGCACGAAGGATTTCCAGATCGTCGCAAGCGTTGCGCCCGCTGTAATCACGTCCACAAATTCTTGTATCTGATATACAAAATATAAGTTTAAAAGAACTGCGATCACGCAGACCACGAACAGTGCCACCTGTCGCTTTCTGTAATTGCGAAATAATTTTACTAATTGCCAGTATTTTGTCGATGCCATCCAAATACACTACTCCGATTTAATTATACCAATTTCCTTCATTTGCTCAATCAATATATCATACTCTCGCTGATTAGATATATTATTATCCTTCAAATATATGTTTACAACCGAATCATCAAATGCTTTTTGCCGAATCAAAAAAGAAAGTAAATCCAAAACATTCTGATTTATTTCAACCTTAATGTCTAAGGCGGGAAACGATACCATAAACATATTTTCTTCTTTAGGAGCCACTCTCATTGGCTTACAAATTCGATACATTTTCAATTTTCTCCTTCATTCGTTTCCTTGTTTTATTTGTATAAGTAATTTCGTATCTTGATACCACTTTACGTATTCTTGATTACTTAATAATTGACAAACTTCCTTCATTTTTATTCCCACATATTTTGATTTTCTGTATGAATCAATTATAACTTCCTTTAATACTAACTCCAATTGCATAAATGGAACTTTTAAAGTTTCCATTTATCTATAGTTTTCGGTCTATTTTTTTATATATTCTTGATTTTCAGTATAAAAGTTTACAATATTGCAAGGAATTCTTACTCAACAATATCAATCTTTCTAGATTTTTGTCTTCCATTTTCCTATAAGCGCTTAATTTTCGAATCTGTAATGCTCTTCAAACAAACAAACGCAATCACTAATAATAGTATTCCCAAAATTCCAAACAATATATTGAGAGCAATTTTTTCTCCTAAATAACCAATAGCAACTATTCCTACTGGTCCTGATGCAAATGTAACACACCGAAATGCGCTAAACACTCTACCCATCATTTCATTAGGTGTATTAACTTGCAACAGTACGCCATTCATAATTGAAACAAATCCATTTGATATTCCATATAAAAAACCGCCAATAATGGGAACTACGCTACAACTATAAAATAACATTAGTGTAATTCCTAAACCGCCAAAACCATACCCCACTGCCAGCAGAATATTCATTGGGAATTTATCCTTGCATTTAGTAAGCCCCCATGTCCCCACTATTCCACCGATTGCTATTGCAGCCATAAATATTGAATACATAAACTTATCAGAGAAAAAAACCGAAAAATATACAACCGCTAACGAATCTATTGGTGATGCAAATAAATTTCCCCAAAATGTTACTATCAATACGATCATCACAATTTTGTTTAAAAAAATAAATCTAAATCCATTATTTACAGTTTTCAAAAATGGTACTTTTTTATTCTCATTTATCCTTATTTCTTCATATTTAACTCCTAACAAAAGTATACTTGCTCCCAAAAAAGTAAATATGTCAATCAATATTGCCCCTGAAATGCCGATAAAATTAATCAGCATGCCAGATCCAATATAAGCAAATATTTGAATAAATTGCTGTATCATACTACTTGAAGCTCTCGCCACAATAGCATCTTCATCAGATATTAGCAACGGCAATAAAGCATTTTGTGCGGGTATACTAAAAGTGCTAAATAAAGTCTGTACTGTTACAAATATAATAAGCAGAGGAACCGTTACATAGTTTAATCCATAAAGTAAAAATAATATTAGTAGTAAAATTCCTTGCCCAATCGATGTAATTATCATAATTTCTTTCTTGTTATTATGATCTACAATAGATGCCGTGAACATACTTACAAATGAAAAAATCAACTTTATAGCAAATACATAGCTAGTTATAAGAGTTGATTTAGTATATAAATAAACAAGCATTGAGAATGCTATATCATCAACGTAATCCCCAACTGAACTTATGCAAGATGCCATCCAAAATAATCTAAAATTTTTGTTAATAGTTAATAGTCGTATCATGCACTAAATCCTTTTCCTCATGTTGTTCATAGTTTAACAACTAATTTTCTTGTTGCAATGATTCCCTATTCTTTACTATACCATCATATAATCCTTGATTTATAGCCTTTTTCATTGAACAGTAATCCTCCAGTCGTCTACCTTTTAAAGATGAACTCTTTTGATCATCCAAAAACCATAGCCATTTAATCACTTTACAATCTTGATACCAGTCACACGCCTTATTCCCACAGTCGTATTTTCTATAACTCTTTTCCAATTTTTGCATTAGCATCGGAGCAATTTCTTTAACATTGGTATCAGTAATACCAATTGTATTTTCAATATCTAATTCATTAAGATAATTTTTATCACCACTAGCATATAATTCCGGTGAAATATATGGAAAAATCCTTATCGGTGCTATTCCGTAATATTCTTCGGCAATACTTCTCACATTATCATATAAATCGCGCAACTCTTTTTGTGAAGGTGATTGAAACGCATGAAAGGTTAATTCGGAAATTACTGGCAACATGTGAATTTTACTGTAAAAAAGATCACAAATTTCTTTTAGTCGCCCAAAATACTTATTTTTTACAACAACAACTGCAGGTAATACTCTCACATCAAAATTATCCAATTCTGCTATTTTCTTTAAGGTTTCTTCCGTACTCGGAGCCCCCTCAGATTCATCAAATGGATTTTCAACCGATACTAAGAAAGCTGATATGTTTGCTTTTTTAGCCTTTTTAATAATATCTATATTGAGCGCTTTTCCATTTGTTAACACATATGGTCTTAACCCAGTTTGTTGATACAAATAATTACTATATACAAATAATTTGTCACCTATTACTAACGGTTCACCTCCACTAAACCTAACTTGCAACTTCTGATGATATTTTTGTTGAATTACCTTTATAAGTTCTACATAATTTCTAAACAAATTTTCGTCCATATCAAAATTGTACTTATCCCTGTCTCGATACGCATAATAGTGACAATACGAACAGTTACAATTGCATCTTCCTGTAATCGTAATACTTAATGCCCATATATCTTCCTTTTTTAATATACTTTCCATATTTTCTCCTATAACTAGCATAAGATGCGTAGATTTTACGCATCTTATGCAACCTTTTAAGCATTCATAATATAGCTAATTGAAGCTCTTATTTTGTGATCGCCAAATCAAAAGAATATGCCATATATACCTGACTATCCTGCTTTCTCATAAAGCTTTTTAAAAGTTCTGCCTTCATCTATAAATTCACCTCCTTTATTAAAAATCCTCTGTCAAATAAATATAATTCTTTGGCAATTGCATAATATACTAATTTTCTTATTAAGAGAAGATAACTAAATGGAACTTTTAAAGTTTCCATTTATGTATAGTTTTCTTCCTAATTTCCTTATAGATTCTTGATTTTCAGCATGAAAGTTTGTAATATAAAGTTATCAGTATTTTTATTAAGGAAGTGTTATTATGAGTGTAAGAAACGCTGGTAAAGCAATACGTGAAGCAAGACTCAAAGCAGGTCTCACACAAGAAAAATTGTCAGACGGAATCTGTTCTACTCTATCACTTTCAAGAATCGAAAATTGTACCGCCGGAGTAAGTCCGTCTACTTTTCATGCCTTAATGTCACGTGCCGGTGCCGAATGTGAAGCATTTCCGACTTTCGCAAGTCGCACCGATTTTGACTGTTTTTATACACTAAAGAGAGCTCGTTTTTATCTCGAAGCATGGCAATTCGAAGATGCTTACCATCAGCTTATGTCTGTACAGGATATGAACTGGGCTGATAATCGTTTTTATTATCAGGAATGGTTACTTCTCCAATACCGTATTCAATTTCATAATCAATCTCAGGGACATGAATATCTCTACGATTTGCTAACAAAAGCATTCTTGATTTCCTATCCGGAATTTAATATCGATATGATCAATTCCCTGCTCCTGTCTACTGTGGAGTTGGAAATTCTGATTGGGCTTGCGCAGGAATGTTATTATCTTGGACAAACAGATCGTTGCGGCTATCTCTGCGCCCAAATCGAAAGTTATCTTCAAAACAGTCAATTTACTACATTGGAAAAGGAACATTTTCTTGCACAGAATGCGATTGTATATACAAAGTATTTACTAGCACAGAAAGATTATGTGAAAGCACTTGAAGTAGCTGATAAAAACCGTCATCAAATGGTAATAAATAATGATTCTCCATTTCTTTATGAACTAACATTTTTAACCGGACTCTGTTATTACCATAATTCAGATACTGAGAAATTTTATTCTCTTTTTCTTGCATCGTTCTATGCAAGCCATGCTATAAACAGTTGTTACGCTACTACTATAATTCAATATGTAAAAGAAGTTTTACACTATCCATTACATACCGATATTTTATCCTTTAATCAGATTCCTTATGGTTCCTACCATATAAATCTAATTGAAAATGTCTCATTATTACATGATGGGATCTATGATGCAGACTCTTTTTCAATCATATATATCGGCGATATTATTCGCGAACTCCGAATGGGGCAAAAATTATCTCAGAAAACTCTTTGTCAAGGTCTTTGCAGTAAATCGAAACTATCAAAAATTGAAAATAATTACCTACAACCAGATATCTCTCTTGCTGAAGCTTTGCTACAAAGACTCGGTCTTTGTGAACGAGTTTTTACATTTTGGGGAACCGAACAGGAAAATGACTTTCACGAAATAAAATTTAAATTAATACAAAATTGGAGACCTGAAATTAAACATGCAAATAATTATTTTGATGAGTTAGCCTCATGCGTAGACAAGGAAAATCCAATTCAATTGCAATACTACTTATACGAAAAAGCGCTCATTGAAAAAAATCCTGATATTCGTATAGACTTATTAGTTGATTCGTTGCGAATTACACTTCCGGATTTTAGTTTTTCTCACATTAATGATTATCGATATTCCTGGGTTGAGTTTTCACTAATAAATAGTATTTGCTGGGCTTATAGTAATTCAAATTCTCCTTATTTAGGAATCAGATACTATTATTTTGTTCTTGAATATATTCAACATAGTAATACTGATATTTTGTTACAGGATACACTTTTTCCTGTTACGATTGCTTTTTTTACAAATGCTTTATATTCTGCAAATAACTATGATGAATTATTGGATTTAATTAAAGACTATGAAGCGCCTTACATGAAACAGGCGCTTCCAAATCTGGGAATATCATTCTTTTACTACTGCCAATCTTTGGGGGAATATAATTCAAAGCACAAAGCTATTAGATATGCTAACTATGCATGTGCACTTAATGAATTATTAGAATTACGAAAAAATTCTTTTCTTTTAAAAAAATATTTATATGATGATTTTGGCATCACTTTAGATTAACGTGTTTCTCCAATATTCCATTCTGCCATCCCACATGTTGCAACCCCGGAATCCTGTGTTACTGCCCACGGAGCGGTGAACAGGATTCCACATGCTAACATAAGTGCTGTAATTCTTCGTACTACATTTTTTCTTTTGTTTTTCATTTTTCTCTACTCCTATCGTGTAAACTTTATTTACTTTGTATTATAGGCGCATTTTTCCAAAAGACAATCTAAGTAAACGGAAACTTCAAAGTTTCCATTTATGTATACCTTTCTATATACTACCATCTCGTGCGCAACACCTCTCCCTTAAGGTATAAATTTCCTCGCACTTCCTCCTTAATCGGTTCCAACTGCTGCTGGTTGACCAGGTATGAGATATTTTGTCGCGTACATTCCAACAGGTTGCTGCTTTCCGTTGTATCCAACACATTTTTACGTACAAACGCTTTGAAATCCTTTAGTTTTAACGGAATGACAACACCTGCTTCATACAAAGTCCCTGCAGGTATATCGATGGAATCATTGAATGTGACATAATATCCACCGGCTCCGATTTTGGCGGATTGGTACACCGCTTCATGCTTAAGAACTTTCTCAATATCCTCCACACCGGTCAATTGCGCAAGTTCAATCTTTCGGACTGTCTGATCTGCAAAAAAGCAAAGCAGTGCATGCTCATCTATTGGCACACACTCCACCAGATTGTGTTTCTGCCGCTCAACCACATAATCCGGAAGACGATCGATTTTCCTGATGTAAAGACTGTCCTGCGAACATCTTCCTTCTGATATTTCAAGGAATTTCATCTCATCATAGGATTTCATGTGATGATTTTTTAAAATTGCATCGATGTTTTGTCTGCCACTTGGAATCACCCGCTCCTTCACCCATAAGAAACTGATGTCACGCGGAATCGTGAAAATATGCTTTTTGACATAAACCGAAAAAAGAAACGGCGCCGTCCACTCATCCAGATATTCCGGCAACTCTGCGATGCAGGTTTTCTCTTTCTCATAATAGAGCAGAACTCCTGCGGACATTGTATTCTCTTCATCGATGATTTCATAGATTTTCATATACCTGATACCTCTCATAAATCATATTCCAAATCTTATCCATAAAAACATCCGATAAAAGTGTTTCCAGACCTTCAAAAATGATACCCCGATCCGATTCCTTCAATTTGTTTGAAAAGACATCGCCTTCCCCTTTGATCAGTTCCAGATTCTGGAAGCACGAATAGCCACCGATAAAATTCTGACAGCGTTTATCTTCCATAATGTCAAACTTCTCGGCCGCTTCATCCGACATACAGGAATATAACAAGGACAAGCCATGGTCAAAAAACGGAGCAATGCGTACGGAATGTGTCCTTGGATTTCTGAGAATTTCAATATTGGCACCGTGGCGATCCCGATTCAGTATCAGGTAATCGATTGCGATCATCTGATCGATATATTTTTTCCATCCACAGCGCACACAAAAGTCATAATGCGATTCCGCCTTATTCGCTGCTGTTCTGTAATAATCATCCAATGCCAATTTGCTCTCTCCACGCTTTTTGAAATCTTCGGAAGCACACAGAAAGGTATTGTATATTTTTCCCTCAACCTCGATATCTGCATGGATCAGTTCATAGGAAAGATGCTCCACCCCTAATAGCGTAAGCAGCCGATCCACTATGATCTCGTTTATGCATTCATGTCCGATCACACCATTTACCGTATCAAAATTGGATAGCTTATAATAAATCTTTTTCCCGGAAATCTCCGATTCCGATTTCAAAAAAGTTCCGGCGGTGCCACTTGAACTTCGAATATGGGACCATTTCAAATATGTGAGATCCTGCGTTTCCATCACAATATTATGTTTCATGCGGCGGTTCTCTCCTTTCTCTATTTGACGCACGTCAAGTCTTTTCCTATATATTATCCCAATATTTGACGCACGTCAAATATTATTCTATAACGTAAAAAGCGAACTCAAATCCTCCTTGAGTCCGCTCATTTCTATTTGACGAGCGTCAAATAGAAATTTATATTTACTTCGTCGTATCAATATGCAAACCTTCCGCAACATTAAGACTGTCAAGGATCTTCTCTGCTTCATCCGCCGCGAAATTACCGTACATTCCGATCGTCAGTCGGTCGTGTTCCGTGTAAACATCGGCGGTCGTATAGGTTTTACCGCTTTTTCCCTTCGTGTTTGTCATATAGACTTCCACGCCGTCCTTCGTTGTATAGTAGCTGATGTTGATGTTGCCGGAATAAAGCTCGTACGGATCTTCGTTTGTCGAGCGCTGGTCTGATGCTAGTTCGACACTTACGAAATTTTCATCCGCATCGCGAAATCCTGAGAAAAAGCGTGACTGCAGGCAATCCTTTTTGCTGTCATCCGCATAGTAGAAGTCGCAGCCGTACTCTCCGGCAAGGCGCGAATACTTCTCCTCGATATAACTGACATCCAGCGGAATGTTCCAATCCGCCAAAGCATCACTCAGGTGATCGTAATCATAGGCTTCAAAATATTGGAACTCGTCATCCACGTCTGTCTCGATCAGTTTACGGTTCCACTTATCGGTCGCTTTGCCCCGCTCGATCGTATACGCCTGATTTGAATCGGCATCGGTAAGAATATCGATAAAAGCCTTCGGTGTAAGATCCTTGAATCCATCTTCATTAAAGTCGGCATCCTGATATCCGATATCGGACTGCCATGGCTTGATGTCATGGTCCTTTGCAAGATTCTCAACACTCGTGTAACCTTTCATATGAAGCTGCTTCACGAGCACGGTTGCCCCGTACACCGTTGTTCCTGCCAAAAGCACAACGATAGCTGCGGCTGCTACGCTTTTTGCCGCAAAACGCCCGCGGACGACTTTGCGCTCTCGAAAGTTCTTCGCATCCTGAATGTAGTTCTCATCAATGTCGGACATCGCATCCAATAATTTCTTCTCGTCCATCATAATAATCCCTCCTCTTCTAAATACACTCTTAATTTCTTTCTGAGGCGGAACAAGATGGATTTGATCCTGCTTTCACTGGCATGCGTCGCTTTCGCGATGTCGCGCACCGGGTCCAGATACCAGTACCTGCAGACGAACACATTCCGGTCAAAAGCGGAAAGTGTTTTAAGAAACGCATTGATCGCTGCCGTCAATTCACGTCCCTCGATCTCGCGCTCCACATTTGTAGAGTGCGCGATACAATCCTGCAGTTCCTCGAGTACCAGTTCTGTCTCACGTCCCCCGCGCTGCTTTCGCGTCCGCGTGCGCATGCGGTCGATCGATGCGTTGCGCGTGATTCTGCCGAGATACGCCGCAAGATGCTTCGGCTTCTGTGGCGGAATCGTGTTCCACGCTTTCAGCCATGTGTCGTTGACACACTCTTTTGCATCCTCCTCATCCCCAAGGATGGCACGCGCGATGTGCATACAGTACGCATTGTATTTGCTGCTCGTCTCGGTGATTGCCTGTTGCGCCCGGTCGTAATATAAGTCGATAATTTCGTGATCTTCCATCTTTATCCCTCTTGTAGCTACATTTTACTGCCTTCACACTTATACACGACAACTGGAGCAGATCGGTTGCATGTTGGAAAACTTTTCGCAAACTTGTTTATATAATATTATATAAACAAGTTTACTGCTACTCATCACTCTGACAAATGCGCTCGACCACACTTCCTTTTTTGCACATCGCATTCAGCAAAACAAGCGGTGCCCCGACACATATGACAAAAAGCAGCAGAACGACAATACCGATCGGTGCGACCGGCAGAAAAAACGGCACATTCATATAGTTCATGGATTGATACAATCCCCATGTAACCGGCAATCCGACCACCATAGTAACAAAGATCGCGCCGAGCGCGTAGATGCTTCCTTCGCGCATGAGCATACGATTCATCTGCTTTCGCGTCATTCCGATGCTCTCTAAGATGGCAAGTTCCTTCCTGCGGTTTGCAATATTACCGATAATCGTATTGATATAATTCATGACACCGATGACGGCAAGTATCAGCGAGATCCCGATTCCGACACCGGTCATATTTCCCTGCGCCGCTTTCAATTCCTCCATCGATTCGATCCTGGACTCCATTTTTAAGCACCTGGCATCCTTCGAGCCCCCGACAATCTGTTCCACACGGCTCTGCGTTGCAGTATCATACGCCTTGTCATAATATACGCATGCTTTGTAGGTATAAGTATCCAGATGAAGCGAGGCAAGCGCATCCTGACTGATAATGATCGTCGGCGGATACCCTGTGATCGGCCCGGTCATCGTAGAATCGTCCGTGACGCCCGCAATCACAAAAGAAAAAGCATGATCCCGGTTTCCAAGCTCTGCCGCATGCAACGTTTTTCCCAACAGTTCCCGATCCTCAAACGACAGACCATTCCGGTAGATCACGCAGGTTTTGCCCTGCTGAAACGCTTTTGCATCAATCGGCTGCTCCAGTGATTCATTTAAAATCTCAAAATTTTTCTCGTCGATTCCGACCAGAACCGTTCCGAAATTCTCCGGATGCTCCTGGTATTCCTTCTTCTCATCCTCATAGGAAATCTCCATCCACATCTCATAAAACTCGCGCATCCACTTGTCTGCAAACTCCGGCTCCCACGGAACCATCGCCTGCGCCGTTGTAACCGTATGCATCTCCCGCACACCGTCCGTATCAGCAAGCTTCTGCAAGAAGGCATCGTCCATAACCTCTTTCCACTTCGTGTTCTCCTTGCCCAGAAGACGATTGCTGATCTCCATATCATCATTCCATGCGCTCGATACGATAGTGCGCGGCCCCTGACTCCGAAGCAGTGTGATCACACACACAAATACGGAAAGTCCTGCTGCAAGTGAGAGTATGCTGATAAATGTTTTCTTTTTCTCCACCGAGATTTTCCGTATACTCATCTGCCATATCACATTGCCATTCTCATGGGTGTGATGCATTTTTCCGCGAACCAGGGTTTCTGCCTGATACCGATTTGCCTCGATCGGCGTGACTGTGACTGCGATCTTTGCTGGCTTCCTGCTTCCGACATAGACCGTAGACGCAACAAGAAGTACCGTCAGCGCAAAGATGGCCGGATGAAATACCACCTGCACCTGATCCCGGATCCCAAACGCTTTCACAAGTGACGGAATCACAAAAAACGAGATGCTGCATCCACCTGCGATTCCAAGAACCATTCCGCTCACGCCCACGATCAACATCTGACGATAGATCAGTCGGTAGATCTGCCGTCCCGTCATTCCGACCGTCTGCAGCAGACCATAGTAGCGGATATTTCCAGTGACCGACAAATACATGATGTTATAAATCAACAGATACGCGCACACACAGGTGACGAGGAGCAACGCCAGAAGCCCTAGATAAAGCGGAACCGAATTTCCAAGCTCCGTCATAAAGAAAATTCTCTGCCTTTTGGAGAGATTCATCGACGTGATAAACGTATTCTGTTGCTCAGTAGTCATAATCTTTTGTCTGAAATTCATCATAATGCGCCCGGAGCTGACGCTGTCTATGCTCCAGCCGGATGCATCATAAAACGCCTTGGATACGTAGAATGTATTCTTCGTTCCGTACCCGTCCCAGATGCCACATATCGTAAAATCCAGATCCTGCTGCACCCCCTGCGGATTCGTCCACTTCACCCGGAACGAATCACCGATTCCATAATCGCTGAGCCCGCATTCTTTGAGTGCCTTGGGGGTGACCATCACCTCATTCTTTTGGGTCGGATAACGTCCCTTCACATATTTCCTTGCCGGAGCCTGCATTTTGTCCCAAAACGTGTCATCCACCCACGCAAGCGACGTGTCCGCCATATCATTCTTCTCGGAACCATCGATAAATCCTGCGATTGCAAGCACACCGACCTCCGTAATGTCTGCGTTGTCTCTCAGCTTCTCCATCTGCTCGTCCGTAGCTCCATACATGATGGCATCAAACTCGGCTCCGTTTAACCTGAGATTCTGGATTTTCCACATCTTAAAATAGGTTACCCCAACCGTCAGCACGGAAAAAAGCATAAATGCCGATAACAGAATTGCCAGAAAAATCACCAGATACCTTCGGCGGTTGTGCTTCAGCGATGCCCTGGCAAGATTCTTTATGACCGTCTGATTGTTGTTAGTCAACATCACGATCACCCGCTTCCTGATCTATATTGCCGGATATGATGCGACCATCCTCGATCCGCACAATGCGATCCGCCATCTGTGCAATGTCCTGATCGTGTGTAATCAGAATGATCGTCTGCGCATATCGTTTCGCCACAACCTTGAGCAGTCCCATCACCTCATGGCTCGTCATCGAATCCAGATTCCCGGTCGGTTCATCCGCAAGTATGATTTGAGGCTTTGCCGCAAGCGCCCGCGCGATCGCAACACGCTGCTGCTGACCGCCGGACAATGTGCTGGGAAGTGCCGCTTTCTTATCTTCAAGCTGCAATAATTGTATAATCTCTTCCACAAAATCACGATCCACACGCTTGCCATCCAATTTGACTGGAAGAACGACATTCTCATACACATTCAGATCCTGCACAAGATTGTAGCTTTGAAAAATGAATCCCACCTTTCTCCGCCGAAAAATTGTCAGTTCCTCCCGGTTCATCCCGGCAATATTCCTGCCTGCGATACAGACCTCTCCGCTTGTCGGCACATCAAGTCCTCCAAGCATATGTAAAAGTGTACTTTTACCACTTCCCGATTTGCCGATGATTGCAACAAATTCCTGCTCCCTCACATGGAAATTGATATCATCGAGCGCCTTCACCGTATTGTCACCGAGCTTGTAATATTTTTTTAATGCCCGCGTTTCTACCATCCAGTTTTCCACTGTTCTTCCTCCTTGATCTTTTATGTTTATATTTAACATAACGATCAATGATCACAAACCAGTCACAGCAGCGATCACAGTTCTGTGATATTCGCATTCTGCAGATGCAGCCGGAACGTTGCCCCCTCACACGGTTGCGATACAACATCCACATAGCCGTCCTGCGCTTCTATGATTTTTCGGGTAAGATACAGTCCGATTCCGATGCCCGGCTGCTCGTGCACTTCCGGTTCCCGATAAAAGCGCCCGAAAATCTGTGCCTGTCTCTCCGGTGCAATCCCTCTTCCGTTATCCGTAATCTCAATCACGGTAAACATCTCCAGCCTGCGCACGGTCACATTGATCCTGCCTCCCTCATCGGTATATTTGACGGCATTCTCTAAGACGTTTCCAATCGCTTCCATTGTCCACCTGGCATCATGCATAGTGACAAGCTGTGCCGGTCCGTCCACAGAAATCTGCTGCTTTTTCTTTGCGGCTGCCACCACATTTTCCGCCACCGCTTTCCGGATTGTCTCCATCAGATCCTGTGGCATTTTCTTAATCTGTATCATACCACTCTCCATCCGCGACAGCTTGATCATACTTTCCATCAAAAACTGCAGCCTCTCCGTCTGATGTTCCAGACTGCGAAGCGCCTGCATTCCCTCCTCAGACTGCACTTCCTCCGCCAGCAGATCCAGATAGATTCTCTGGTTCGCGATCGGTATGCGGCTTTGGTGCGAGATGTCAGAAATCAGGCTTTGTAGCTGTTCCCGCTCCTTTTTATTCTTCTGCTCACGCAGTGCAAAAATATGGTTTGTGCGCAAAAGCTTCTCCTGCAGCTTCGCAAAAAGTGAATCCTCAAGCACTTCCGCTTCAGCATGTCCCGCTATCACCGCATCCAGACTTTGTTCCATCTCTGCTGCAAATTGATCTACTTCTCTTCGCAACCTGCGATAACGCATCCCCATAACAAAGGCGACAACCGTCATCACAAATATGATCATCCATTTCCAATCCATTGATATCCCATCCCATAAACATTCGCAATATATTTGTGTTCCGCATCCTCAATCTTGCTGCGCAGCCGCCCGATATTGACTGCAAGCGCATGCTTGTCCACGATCTGATTACCGTTCTCCCACAACACATCCAGCAGCATATCGTATGTCAGGAGCTGATTTCCCGCATGCAAAAAAGCAGACAGAATGCAGAACTCCGTCGGTGTGACAGCACACAACTGTTGTCGGATTCTTACCTTCCCTTGCGCCAGCGAAACCGTCAGATAGCCGTCCTCATAATCCTGCGTCTCACTATTGGATGTCTGTCTTAAGATGACAGCAATCTTCTTTAACAATATTTTGATGGAAAAAGGCTTCGTCACATAATCCACCGCACCAAGTTCATACCCTTTTAACGCATCTTCTTCCAGATCCCGCGCTGTCAGGAACACGACGGGATACGCTTTCTTCTCCCGATTCATCCATTCCAGCACCGCGAAACCATCTCCATCCGGCAGGTTGACATCCAGCAATACAAGATGCACTGATTCCTCGCAAAGTATCCGCTTCGCCTCCTCCACAGAATATGCTACGCATGTCTCATAGTGCGCCTTTTCCAGCTGCCAGGCAATTCCGCGATTCAATTCCCAGTCATCTTCCACGATCAGTATTCTCCCCATCTTATTTCCACAACCCTTCCCCGTTTCTTTTCTACATCTTACCACACAATGTGAAGCACAATTATCACAATTCTGTGCTTTTATTTGGAATTTGTTTAGAATTTATTTCCATTTTTTAGAAAGTCTTCAGCACCTTGTCACACCCCGTTCACATTCCGTTGCTAAGATAGAACCATCAAAAGGAGCTGTTGTGTTTTAGCCAATGGGGGTTGGGGTGCTGTCAGTTCCGACTAAAAATAATTCGCGAAAGCGATTCAAATACAAATCCGCCGTAGGTAATTCCCACGACGGACTTTTTTTGTCATAAATTTTCCCGGATTACAGACCATGCCGCAAGCAGTCGTTCCAGCGAATACCCTGCATTGGCAGGGCTTGTCGAAGGAAGTTTCTGCGCCGCAATCTTGTTTACCGGCTCAATATATTTACCGTACAGTTCATGCGCTTTGCCACCGTTTGTATAGATAGTCCGGATATCGGTCGTGTTTAAAATGCGTGTGAGATCATTCGGCACGACATCACGGATACTCGCGTCCGATGATCCTTCGATCTCACAGCTTTGGATCACATCCCATACCGCGATATGATGCAAAAGCAGCATCGCTTTCTTCTCCTCGACCGACTGCGGGACATCGCATCCAAGTACGCCCGCAAGCACTTTCCAGAATCGATTCTGCTTGTGCCCATAGAAAAATTGCTGCTCGCGCGACTTCACGGACGGGAAGCTGCCAAGGATTAAAATCTGTGATTGTTCATTGTATACCGGATCAATCGTGTGTTTCATATATACACCGCCTCTGTCTTACATAGATAATCATAGTAACAAAAAGAAATAGCATCCCCAACCCTCGCAAAGTTTAGGATGCTATTCTTTTAAATATTCTTAACTGAGGGCAAATCGGAGTCATATCCGATTCACTTCCTAAGTAGATTATACATGAGGGTACTTGGATTTTCAAGTACCCTTTTATGATCAAAATTATAAACAACTTTATAACTTTCCACTGAAACGAAGCAGACGGCTGCTGAACTTAAATTCGCCGACCCACAGATAATTTCCGTCGTATGCAAGGAATGTCGGCATCACCAGCGTGTCTTTTCCGGTCACACCAATCGTATCCACCGGCCGCCCCGGTATATTTCCCGTAAGCATTGAAGAATCATAATAGGTGCTTCCGCGCCCCAGAACACAATCCGGCTCGCTGCCGCCTGCCGCTTTCTTATAATCGTTCCAGATCAGCACATAATTATCTCCCTGATCCGCCACAACAAGTTTACCGTCCTTTGTGATCACGCAGTCCGTTGCGAAATTGAACGTCTTATGCTCCCCCTTGTAGGTAAATTCATGCACCTGCTGCTTCGTTATCTTTTTCAGATTGCTCAGATCATAGATTGTAACCGTCTTGCACAGATCACCGCCCACCGATGAGGAGGCAACATTGCCGGATACTGTAAGGAGCGTTCCATTGGAAGCGAGCGAACCGTGTGCACCTTTAATCGTTGCAACCGGCTTCGTTGTACGGTTCGGAACTTTGTCATATACATATACTTTGTTCGTCTTCGAATCCGAAATAAAGAAATACTTTCCACCGGTCGCGATCGCATCGATTCCCTGCATATTGACCGTTCCGATCGTACCGACCACGGCACTGTTCCACTTCTGTCCGCTCGTTGGCGTACTGTTCCAGATGTAGAGTGAATTTCTTGTCGCAACCACAAGCTTTTTTCCATAATATTGCACATCGACCGGAGATGCGACCGGATCGAAGGTGTAGACCATGTCTGCCTTGACCGCACTGCTGTCCGGAATGTTTTTCCACACGGAAAGTGTCCAATCGAAATCGGATACCGCAACGAGATTCTTACCATTCGTCGCCACATTCGGATTCATGATCAGACCATTACTGAGCAATGTGCTTCCGGTCACTTTTCCGCTCAAAGCATAGTTCGGTTTCGCGGTACTCTTCTTCGGCAAGCCGTTGAACACAGCAACTTTGTTTGCATTGTAGAGACTGACATAAAGTTTTCCGCCTGCGTAAACACACTGGTTGTAATCACCCGTGCCAAAGTAATAATATTTGCTACTTGAACTGTGGGACTCTCCGTTACCCACAGTCAGAGAAGGCTTCGCCATCGCTGCAGAAGATTTTGGCAGCTTATTATAAATCAGCAGTTTGCCCGCATCAAGCAGCACCAGTTTGCCATCCGCAATGCATCCGCCCGGCTGTCCCGCTTCCAGCGAATATTGAAAATCCTCATGATCATTTGCAGACTTCGGATAGGATGTCCACACTCTGGAACCCGCATGACTGCCACCAATATTGTGATCTCCGACCAACAGCCAGTTTCCATCGGTAACGATCGTACGCGGCGTGCCCTCCGTCTGAATCACATAGTCTGCATTTGTGTCCTTCTCCGTTGGTACGGAGTTCCAGAAAATAATCTTGCCGTCCCGTGTGTTCGTCACGATCATCTTGGTTCCGTCTGTCCAGATTGCCCAAGGCCAGATGATTGTATCATCCGAAGTGCTTCCGAACGACGTGATGGCGTAATCCGCTTTCTGCCCATTTGTCGTCGGGATGGAATTCCAGACAAGTACACGATTATTATGCGTGTCCGTAACATAAAGCTTTCCACCTGCCACTGCCACCCCAACCGGCCAATTCATCTGATTTAATGCATATCCACAGCTGCTGCTTGTAAAATTACTCTGTCCCAACACAAGCGACGGTTTTGCAGAAGCCGATGTCGGCAGAACGTTGTACACGAGGACACGGTTGTTCCACGAATCACACACAAAGAATCTCTTACCGTCCGTCGCGATACCGTTCGGATGGTTATAGGTCGTCGCACCGCCCGACTTATCCATACCAAAGCAAGACAACGCAAGATCCGCAGCCTGCCCGCCGGAAAAAGCATTGCGGACATTGCCCGAAGCTTTCCTGTAGCTATTGCTTTTGTTTACGGAAATGCTAACATCTTTAAAATACGTTACCGTGACTTTGCACTTATAGCTCTTGCTCCCGATCTTCGCCGTGATTATCGTTTTTCCCGGCGAAAGCGGATTCAGCCAGCCCTTGGAATTAATGGTCGCGACCGCCTTGTTCGAACTCGACCACTTTGGTTTCCTGCTTGTTCCGGAGATCTCAACCGGACAGTTCTGCCCAACATTCACTGTCATATCGCCGGAAATCATCACCTTCGCCTGCGTTGTCTGAAGCGGCATAAGTGCCACGAGCAACATGCAGATGGCTGCAAGCAGCGAGATGATCCGATTCTTACTGAGTTTGCCCATACAATGCCCTCCCTGTCATTTTCATTTCAGATTCGTTTCCTTATTGCTACGCCACTTGAATACCAACATTCAAATGTTTCCTATTAGTTGTATTGTATCATAGATATACTGTTAGCACTACCACATTCATCAACGTATTTTAGCGTAGCCTAAAATACCTTTCTTACCATTTTCTTCCGGAAAAAATTGTGGTATGATAGGTAAAATGTTCAAATGAAGGAGGAGTCCTAATGATGAAATACGACTTTACAGACGACTGTCTGACCCATATTGATGAAATTGATGCGGAGCACCGCCGCTTATTCCAGATGATCAACGAAGCGATTGCGTTGGCAAATGAGACGGACGATGTCACGCCGATCGCGAACAATCTTGTGGCAGGACTCAAAGATTATGCGGCAACGCATTTTGCACATGAAGAAGCCTACATGGAGCGCACGAGCGATCCTGAGCTTTCGCTTCAGAAATCCCAGCACGCTGCTTTCACGACAAAGGTAAATTCCTTTGCATTAGATACAGCTTCCGAAGATGCTGCGCGTGCTTCTCTCCATGAGCTTTTGAATTATTTGGGACATTGGCTTTTAAACCATATTTTGTGCAGCGATATGATGATTGGCAAAATGCCACCTGTCGAAGCCAAGACAAATGATCCGTTTGCTTTCACAGATGCATTCAAGACCGGAATCGATCTGGTTGATAATGAGCACAAACGCCTTTTTGAAATTATCCACGATACAAACGATCTCATCCATGAAGAACTTCTGCATGACAAATATGACGAGATTATGCGGCTTCTCACGGAGCTTCGCGAATACACCGAGTTTCATTTTGGTGATGAGGAGGCTTTAATGGAACGCATTCATTATCCGGAGATTGCAGCACAGAAACGCGCACATTCTGCGTTTGTGGCACGTCTTGTCGAGATTGATCTGTCTGAGCTTGAGAGTCTGGATGACAACCAGCAGGACTATCTGCTTGAATTGATTGATTTTCTGCTCAGCTGGTTGACCAACCATATTCTGGCATGTGACAAAAAAATCGGAGTATACATGCGCGAGAACAACATAAACGAATAAACCGGAACGCAACAAAGGATTCGGATGCTGCTGCACCCGAATCCTTTGTTTATGCACAGATATACTAACGGAGCAGCGACATCGCCATCCTCCGGTAAGTGTGGCGTTTTCCGCGGATTGCAATACTATATGCAGTGATGTTATCCGGAATCGCCATACCCATGTAGCCGCTGTCACCGATATGATGGATATCGGCTCCCGCCATCTTGCACATGAGCGCGATCTCGCGGATCGTCGCCTCATCCGCGCCTTCCTGTGAGGTTCCGATCGTTGTCATGGCAAGTGCGCCTTTGGCATGTGCACGCGCGATCAGCTTATGCGCATATTCCATCGTGATCCCCGGAACGGTTCCCGGTGCCGGAAGCAACAGGATGTCTGCGCCCGCATCGATAAATGCATCCACATCATTTTCCGCCAGAATGTTTTCGCCACCCTCGGAGATCACTCCGGCTGCATGCATTTTCCCGGCAGTCAGGATCACGCGATCCCCCACCGCTGCCTTTAACTCGTTAAGTGCATGCACGATCGCATGGTTACTCACTCCGATTCCCGGATTTCCGGTCAAAATGATCATATCAACGCCCATATCTGCCGCTTTCTTCGCATTCTCCACTGTCGCGCGGCGTCCCTCGGTCAGACTCCACACCGGATCCTTTTCGGTATCTTCGGAGATTGCCGCCGGCTCCAGATTGATGGCAACCATTCTTCCGGTCAGGCGCTTCACCTCACGAATCGCATCCGCCGGATCAACCTCCGGAAGCCCTCCGATCACCGGATGATCCACATCAAAAATGTTGAGCATGATCAGATCCGCGCCCAGCGATGCCACAAACTCTGCGTTCGTAATATTTACGAGCATCGGTGTCACCGTTCCGATCGTCTCCGCCGCCATCACACGCCCCTCGCTCCCGGCGATTGCCTCAAGTTTCTGTTCCTTATTGTATGCCGCAAGCTCGCGCGCACTACAGTCAATCAATCGTTTTGTCATTCTAATATCCCCCACTGTCTTTGTATAACGCTATTCTATCACATATAAAACCAAATATGGCTCCTTCCCATCTGTTGCTTCATTCCAATTTCTCCACCTAAAGTATGCCATAGAAGAATCCTGATCACTCATATATACATATCCATCTAGATTTCCCACAAAATCCTCTGGATCTTTCTGTTCAGCGTCTTGTTCCGTCTTTCTTACCTCACCCACATACCGAAAATCTTTCGGAAGAGAATATTTCACCTCTCCATGAAACTCATAAATCTGATCTCCGTAATGAAAATGTCCCGGAAATAACCCATAATTTGATGCCACTTTAGAATTAATTCCAATTAAGGTAAAAACAAGAACAATCACAAAACACGCCACCGCCCCTTTAACTATTTTCCATTTGTGAAATTGTTTTTTATTATTGTGTACTTCATACTCAATTGCTTCTTCCACAAGCGAATCATCAATATCATTCATATTTTTTCCCCTTTCCATTTCACCACTCTTCCTATATATTATGTACGATTTTTACTATGTTTTGTCGCAATCATTTTGAAAAAAAAGGATGAACCAGGGTGAGAGTCAAGTATTTTTCTATTTTTCACATGAGATTGCGATCTCTAAACCATCTGTCGCATCGGTCCGCACCATAAACACATACACCGGCCGATAGAAGCCCTTTGAATCGGCGCTGTAGGATGCCATTGATTCTCTAAAATTGAAAACTCTGCGCCCACGCGAGCATATCTTCTTTCGTATAATTCTTAGTATTCAACGCCAGAATATATCCTGTTTCTTCATTTTCTCTCACCAAATAAAGCAGCCAATACTGTCCCGTCGTATCAATCTCCGATATATCCGTTCCTTTGCTTTTTTCTTTTTCCAATGCAGCTGCCGAATACAGATCATAATCAACTTTCACCAGATAACCCGGAGCGCACAAGCCATCGATCGATCCGTAATCTTCTACTGTAGAATGATTATCGGAGTATACCTGTTCAATCTTCCCGTCTTTCATCGTGCCCCAATCATCGGTCGTATTGAATTTCTGAATATATCCCGCAGAAATCCTATCATCCGCACAGCTTGCCTCCGAACCGACTTTATATGCATTCGGTGTAAAAATCGTAAGATCATCGGCACTCTCAGCCTCCAATCCATCGGGCAGCTGATATTCTGCGGTTCCCATCGTTTGTGCAGGATCATTTGCCGCCTTCGGATTTGTCAAAAAACATAGCGATGTCACAACAAGCGCAAGGATTGCAAGCCCAACCATCCAGAATGCAGGCTTTCGATAATTAAGAACCGACTGAATCCTCTTCTTTACCCCGATTTCGCCGAACGCCAGTGGACCGGCAGCAATCCGATGCGATGGATCGCTGAACGAAAGCAGCACGCGCGAGTAAACCTTTTTGTCTTCGACATCCATATCCCGGATGACTTTCTCATCACACGCAAGTTCCATATCACGACAGAATAAAACGTAGGCAAGCCAACAAAGCGGATTGAACCAGTATACCGCAAGCAGACAATAACCAAGCGGTTTCCACACCTGATCCAACCGGCTCAGATGCGCTCTCTCGTGTGCAATGACATTGTCCGTCTGTACTTCATCCATATCGGACGGAAGATAGATCCCAGGCCGGATCACACCCAGGATAAAAGGCGTGCGGATATTGTCACACACATAGATGCCGTCCCGAAGCCGAACGGATGCCTGCACTTTCTTTCGGAAACGCAGATAACTGATCGCCGCATATCCCAGCAGCAGGACAACACCGACAAACCATGTCCAACTGATTTTCTTCCAATCACCCTGCCTATCCGCATTTCCTTTATTCGCAAGATTTTTGTTCTGTGCATTGTCCAAGTCATCATTCAACGCCTTACCTGCGTCCGTGGCGGAGTTCATATACCGTCCATCTTCCCTCTGCACGCCAAGCTTTGTCTCAACAAAATCAGCCCGCGGCGCCAGACTAAACGAACTCTCAAACGACAGTGGACAGACCAGTCTTACCGCAACCAGCCCCCATAACAGACAGTGTATCCACTTCGGCGATCGCTTCAGCAATGCCCGGAGAAGCACCGCGATCAGAATGAAACCCGAAGCCGAAACACTCATGTTTAAAAGCTTTACAAAGATTCCCTCCATCGTCACTTCTCCTCTCCGTACGAATCGATCATCTGCCGGATCTCGTCGATCTCTTCCTTACTCAGTTTCTTTCTTGTCGTAAATGCCGCGAAAAATGCCGGGAGCGATCCCTCAAACGTATCCTCCACAAATTTCTCGCTCTGCGCTGCGGAAAACTCCGCTTTCGTCATGAGTGCTGTAACGGTTCCCCTCTCATTCTGAAAAATGCCACGCTCACACAGACGTTTTAACATGGTGTACGTTGTGGATTTCTTCCACCCCAGCTCCTTTTCGCACACTTTGACCAGTTCACCGGATGAAACAGGCTCCTCATTCCATATAATATCCGCAAATTGGGATTCCACTGCACCAAGTCTCAATTCTTCCATCGTATGCTTCCCTCCTTCGGTCTAATGCCATTAGACTTTCTATTTGTAGTCTACAATTGTTAGACCGTTTTGTCAACACATTTTTACGCAAAAAGTAAGGAGTTCCACTTATTTGAACTCCTCACTCAAGTCTCATGTCAGCGTTTGACTAAAACGCCAGCTCATATAATTTTAAAATATCATTCTTTGTAGTAAATCGCGGATTGACCTGTATATTTCCGCTCTTCATCGCATCATCCGCCATCTGCTCAAACTTGTCACTTGTGACACCAACCTCATTTAGTGTCGGCGGAATGCCAAGCTCGTGATTCAGCACCCGAATCTCGGCCGCCAGCATATCCGGCGTAAATTCCTCATCACCTGTCTCATCTTTACTGATACACTCATAAATATAACGATATTTTTCCGGATCAGCATCCGTGCAATTGAACTCTGCCACTGTCGGAAGAAGGATCGCATTCGCCACGCCATGCGGCACATCGAAGTATGCACTCACCGGATGGCTCATCGCATGCACCATCGCATCGATTCCGCACGCGGCAGCTGTCTTTTCCAGAACGGTAGTAATAAGTTTTGGATCAAGGATTGCATAAGTCGGCAATAAATAATTACTTACCACCGTTATCCTTTATTTTATTGCTATTTTAATTCAAGATCGACGGAAACGCAACAACACCCTGATTCGAATATATAGAGGTAATTGTCTTGGATGTTCTATACTTTTGCAACAAAAAACCTTCCACAACTTTATTCAAAATTGCAGAAGGTCTACATGCATCTTATTTTTTACTCAATTACATCAATTCCTGACGAGAATGTCCACTTCCAACTTCCGAAAGAAGAGGTATATGGGCTTGTCCCTGCGATATCATTGTCGATCATAATCCCACTGTTTGTCGAATGGATTCTCCAATAAGAACTGCTTCCATATTGGCGAATTACAGTCTTTCCTTTGTACTGGATCTTATTTCCGCTTGCCTTCTTTAAAGTTCCCTCATCATAGAGACCAACATCCTCGAGATAGTCTTTTACGTCATTGATGGATGAAAACTTACCAAAATATACTGCAACGTGGGTTGTCGAATTTCCACGACCATATACTACAACATCACCAAGTTCTAAATCCGACAGATCCGATGCACCTGAACTTTTCTTTCCGATCGAAAGCGTTGTCTGCTTTGCCCATGTGATCTCATCGTCTTCCAAGACGCCGGTTGTATATGTAATCGTTGATCCACTTACCCAATCACGTGAACTTGTCGTACCAACCTGTACATTTTTTAATGCAGTACCGGTTTTGCCTTTGCTCTCTAATCGATTTAACGCAGCTCTTGTATAACCGCTACAATCACAACGAATGCCATCTATAACACTTCCGTAACTTTTTCCAAGGAAATCCTTGCACAAAGTCTTGCGATAATTATCTTCCTGAACGACGGCAACTGTCTTACCTGCGTCCTTAGTCGAAGCCTCTGTTGCTACAGCTGTATTCCCCAATACAATTGCTGCCATCATGATTCCTGCAACAAGCTTCCTGCCCCACACCTTACCTTTCTTTAACATACTTCCTCCTAATTGTTACAATATTGTTACTACACTATAACATATTCTTAATAGAAAGTAAATCTTTTTCACAGTTTCCTTTCATTTTTTTGCATTTACTTCGGCAAATAGCACAAAAAAAGGGTTCCCATAAATGGGAACCCTTAAACTCAAGTAATATATTCTTACTCGATAACGGTAGCAACACGACCTGAACCTACTGTACGACCACCCTCACGTTATTTGAATACCGTATTTCTGCATATTTTCTATGCTTTTGGGTGGCAAAATCCGCATAAAACTGCTGTTTTTACACAGTGTATTTTTATTTGCTTAAGTTCTTGGCACCGTTTTGGCACCGTAGGTACTTCATCTTCCTTTACTACTATAAACTTGAATTTATCCCTCGCTTTGTTTGTCACCTCTCCATTAATAATTCAATATGCGACCACACATTATTCCTCAACACGAGCGTACAGCCTGACAAATCCATCATCCTGCATTACTTCAAAGACAATCTCATCACCGTACTCAATGTGGGAATATCCACCATCTGAATAACTGTAATATGTATTTTCTCCGCCGGTAAAGCTCAAATAGTACCCAGTGCTTGCGGGATGGGTACAGATGCTGGCCACAACCCGCCCTCTGTTTGTAAACACAACATGGTTCATACCCTCGCTGACACTTTCTTTCAAAGCGGGGCTTTTCGAACCGACCACTCGCTCAATGCGTTCCTTTGAGGTATAGGGATCAAAGGTATATACAGTGGTCCATTCGAAGGGAACAATCTCCTCCAAAGTGATGCTGTCACAGTCCAAAGCGGTTAGTGTTTTTTCCAGTTTGGCGTTATTGAAATAAATCCTCGGATCTCCGAAAATGAGATAAAGAGCAAACAACACCCCGGCAATTCCGAGAATTATACCGTGCCACAAATTTGAGCGTTTCCACGCTTTCTCGTCTTCTGCGCTTAAAATCCCTGTACCCCACTCACCGTTTTTCATGCGCAGCCGTTTATGCTTTGAAACATACCAACTGAACCAAATAGCATATCCCACTGCAATCAGCAAAAGTCCAATCAGGGTGGCTCTGAGTAGCGTTGTTACGGAACAGACCGAAGCCAAAAGGCCCGCCAAAAGAATCAAAAGAATCGGGACATCTGCTGCAATGTATGCGAATTTGCCAAACAGGTCACGGTACAAGACCTTTCCCTGCTGTGCCTTCTTTATATCCTCATCATAGGCTTCCTGGGAAAACGCTGTAACTATGGCTTTAACGGTCAGGTATCCGATCAATATGATCCAAAACATATCCACCAGCCCGTCAAAAGTCATCACTTTCATAACAACAAATGTGCAACCCAGCAACGATGCCAGCAATGTTTTCGGACTGACTAATTTCATGAGAACACCCCCTCCACAGATTTCGTTCCGCTATCATAAATTCAAATTTTCCAGCTCGACAAGCTGAAATTTTTGTTATTCTACGATACCTTCAATATAGCTGTAATCAATATTTCCCTTTGTAACAGAATAGAAAAATGGATCTTTTCTAATTGTATCATCTGAATTGATAATAAAATTATTCCAATCGCCTGCCTCGTTGCCATCAGACAAATAAATAGTAACTTTGAAACTATATCCCATATATCCCAAAGATAGCTTTGACCGCTTTACTTCGACGCCATTCAAATTTTCGACAATATGCTGAATCTGCTCTTTGTCGGTAATATGTGTTGCGTTTCCGCTATTGCCATTGAAAACAACTATTTCCATGACCTCATTAGGGTCTAAGTCCATCAAGTCGAGTGGAATATTAAACCATACAACAATGCCCATCAAAAGAATTATCACAACAGACAGCAATATGATGATTTTCTTTTTCATATCAGCTCA
>OLSD01000371.1_pt1 | contig 47951 bp, 38 predicted proteins | sample 1672211 | NCBI WGS metagenome assembly OLSD01 (sample SAMEA3136659, study PRJEB25190) | human gut metagenome | reverse complement strand
CAACTTATGGTCGTGATTTTGCGTATTGCCTCAAGTCGCATGGTGGGGTAAGGGGATTTAATGCGTCTTTGTGGCGATTTTTGCTGCGTTGCACCCTCTTTTGCCACAGTGTCGCTACCTTTTTGACCTCTGTGTCATCTTATGAGGGCGGTTGCGGATTTGAGGTTTACGTGATTACATCAGACAAAGTTATATTTTTTTTCGCATTAAATGGTTTTTTTCTGACAAATTTTTATGGTATGATGAGCCGCATTTTTCGTCCGCATTTTTCGTCATTTGGCTGGCAGAAATGGTGGCAGCAGGAAAAATAGGAAAAAACAACTAATATTGTAGCCTTTTTGACTTTTCATAACCTCCTATTTTCCACTATATTTGCATATAAGTCTCACACAGAGCGCAACGAGGCTTACGCATAATAAAAAGTAGTATTATGATAGAAAGAAAAAGAAGACTCATAATGTTGCTGCTATTTATGATTGTAGAACGCTTCTACGCTATGGCACAATCCGACAGCCTATCATCTTGCGATAGCCTGCCCAATGCGTTAAGTCCTTTAATGGCAGATGATTTAGCTTCGCAGCAACTCATATTTCAAGACACACTTCCTCACTATGTGCCATTGAGCGTGGCCGACACCCTCAAAAGATACGCCCCTGGTGCCTACGACTTGCCCTATTCCGTAACAGGGAAAGCATACGACTGGCATCGGCTTTGGATCAACACCTCTGCGCTGAGCAGCGCATTCGTTGGCACGCTTTTAGTGCTTGAATGCCTGCCCGAAGATGCCACTTCGTGGAACAGAGCCGAACTTCAAGATGTGCCGCTATTCAAGCGATGGCGCAACCATGTGCTAAAGAAAGGCCCCGAATGGGACCACGACAAGTTCTACTTCAACTATATTCTCCACCCCTATGCCGGGGCCGTGTATTACATGGCTGCCAGAAGTTGCGGATTCAATGCTTGGCAATCAATGTTCTACTGCTCATTGATATCAAATGTGGGGTGGGAATTTGGCATTGAGGCGTTTATGGAGCGCCCATCGTATCAAGATATGCTCATCACTCCGATTGTGGGCAGCCTGATTGGCGAAGGGTTTTACAAGGTAAAACGCGCTATTGTGAACAATGGTTACAGCCTGCTCGGTTCATCGCTGTTAGGCAATATCGTGGCGTTTGTCATCGACCCCGTAAACGAGGTAATGGGCTTGTTCACAGGCAATCCAGCAAGAGAAACGGCAAAGCGAAAAGCCACCGATGTCACCGTGTCCTCATCACTAATAGTGCCCAACCACAAATCTTTCCGCTTCGGCCTCTCCCTCATCATCACCCTTTAGTTCCAATCGCACCGCTCCGAGTGCTCCAAAATGAATTATTTGCCTGTGGCGAGTGGGTGATGTGGGGGAAATGTTGTAAATTTGTAAGTTGATTCAAAATGTATTGGAAAGATGGATTTTAAACTTCATTCTGAATATGCCCCAACTGGCGACCAACCACAAGCCATCGACGAACTGTCGAATGGCGTGATGGAGGGTGTGCCTTATCAAACGCTGCTTGGTGTGACCGGCTCCGGTAAAACTTTCACCATGGCGAACATCATTCAGCGCACAGGCAAGCCTACGCTCATTCTGTCGCACAACAAGACGCTCGCTGCCCAACTCTACAGCGAGTTCAAGAGTTTTTTCCCCGAAAACTCGGTGCACTACTTCGTGTCGTATTACGACTACTATCAGCCTGAAGCCTACATCCCTTCGTCGGACAAATACATTGAGAAAGACCTGCAAATCAATGAGGAAATCGACCGTCTGCGCCTCAGTACGGTCACAGCACTGCTTTCGGGCAGACGCGACATCATCGTGGTGGCCACGGTGAGTTGCATCTACGGTATGGGCAACCCCGACAATATTAAAAACAACGCCGTGGATATAGCGGTGGGGCAAAACATCGGGCGCGATGAATTTCTGCGCAAACTCGTTGATGCCCTCTATTCACGCAACGAGATGGAACCGCAGATGGGCAATTTCCGAGTGAAGGGCGACACCGTAGATGTGTTTGTGGCTGGCGAGGAAATTATTCTGCGTGTGATTTTCTGGGGCGATGAAATCGAAAGCATCGACGAGTTGGACAAGACCACCCAACTCCCCACAGGCAAAACAATGGACAAGTTTAAGATTTTCCCTGCCAATGTGTTTGTGGCTGAAAAGTCGCACCTTGCCGAGATTCTTGGACAAATCCATATCGACTTGGGCAATCAAGTTGACGCTTTCTACCGCGAGGCACGCCCTGTGGAGGCCAAGCGATTGAAAGAGCGTGTGGAATACGACCTTGAAATGATTCGCGAGGTGGGCTACTGCTCTGGCATTGAGAACTATTCTCGCTACTTCGACGGCAGAGAACCCGGCCAACGTCCATTCTGTCTGCTCGACTGTATGCCCAGCGACTTCCTCACCATCATCGACGAGAGCCATGTGACGGTGCCACAAATCAGGGCTATGTTTGGCGGCGACCAGAGCCGTAAAATCAACCTTGTGAACTACGGTTTCCGTCTGGAGGCTGCCACCGACAACCGTCCACTCCGATTCGAGGAATTTGAAGCCCTCACAGGGCAAACAATATATGTCAGCGCCACACCTGCCGACTACGAATTGCGTCAAAGCGAAGGTATCGTCACCGAGCAGATTATCCGCCCTACAGGCTTGCTCGACCCGAAGATTACAGTTCGCCCTTCGCGCGGTCAAATCGACGACTTGCTGGAGGAAATCCAACTCCGCATCGAACGCCACGAGCGCACCCTTGTGACCACGCTCACCAAGCGCATGGCTGAAGAGTTGAGTGCCTACATGGGCCGTATCGGCATCAGGTGTGCCTATATGCACAGCGATGTGGAAACGATGGACCGTATTCAGATTTTGGACGACTTGCGTGCCGGCGCGCTCGATGTGCTGATTGGTGTGAACTTGCTGCGCGAGGGTCTCGACCTGCCCGAAGTGTCGCTCGTTGCCATCATCGATGCCGACAAAGAGGGCTTTCTGCGGAGCCACCGCTCTCTCACCCAGACGGCTGGCCGTGCTGCGCGTAACCTCAACGGCGAGGTGATTATGTATGCCGACACTATCACCGCTTCGATGCAGAAAACCATCGATGAAACCGACCGTCGCCGCTCGCTCCAACTGAAATACAACGAAGAACACGGCATCACACCACAAGCCATTATCAAGGCGCGCAATGCAATTATCGGCGTAGATACCGAACTCCAGCCAAGCGAGACTGTGGCAAAACACGCCCGCAAATACGAAAACAATGTGGTGGACTACACGCCGCTGCAAAAACAGGTGCAAGCCGAGTTCCGCCCAGCAAGTGGCATAGCCGCCGACCCTGTGGTGCAATATATGGCTGCGCACGACATTAACAAGGCTATCGAACGCCTCAATTCCGAGATGGTGAAAGCCGCCAAGGAGATGCGATTCCTGGAAGCGGCACAATACCGCGACGAAATTATCAAACTCAAAGAAAAAATCGAACAAAAATAAGGCATGAAGCAACGACACGACAACGAACGCGACCACCGCATCAACAAGCAATGGCTCCCCACCACAAAAAAGGAAATCGACCATTTGGGTTGGGACCACATTGATGTGATTATCTTCTCTGGTGATGCCTATATCGACCACCCTTCTATGGGCGCGGCTGTGATTGGTCGTGTGCTGGAGGCGCATGGCTACAATGTGGCTATCGTGCCACAGCCCAACTGGCGCGACGATTTGCGCGATTTCAAGAAGTTGGGCCGCCCTCGCCTGTTTTTCGGTGTGAGCGCAGGTGCCATGGACTCGATGGTGAACCACTACACCGCCAACCGTCGCCGCCGTAGCGATGATGCCTACACTCCCGATGGCAGAGCAGGGCAACGCCCCGACTGCCCCACCGTGGTATATAGCGAGATTCTGAAACGCCTCTGGCCCGATGTGCCTGTGGTGGCTGGTGGCATCGAGGCTTCGCTACGCCGACTTGCACATTACGACTATTGGAAAGACCGCCTTGTGCCGTCGATTCTGATGGAAAGCCCTGCCGACATCATGGTGTATGGCATGGGCGAGAAGCCGATGCTTCAAATTGCCGATGCCCTCAACGATGGTATGCCCATCGAGGCACTGCTCGACATACATCAAACGATGGTTCGCCGTCCGCTCGACGAGATTCCCACCGATGGAAGCGATGTGGTGCTTCACTCTTTTGAGGAATGCCTGCGCGACAAGAAAAAACAAGCGGAGAATTTCCGTAACATCGAGATTGAATCAAACCTGTGGCATGGTCACACGCTGTGGCAAGCCACTGGCAATGTGGCAATAAAGGTAAACCGCACCAATCCTCCGATGACAACCGAGGAAATTGATGCCACTTTCGACCTTCCCTACACCCGTCTGCCCCACCCTCGCTACAATGGCAAGCGAATCCCAGCCTACGAGATGATTCGCCACTCAGTGAATATGCACCGTGGTTGCTTCGGTGGCTGCGCATTTTGCACCATCAGCGCGCATCAAGGCAAATTCATCGCGTCGCGAAGCAAGGAGAGCATTATGCGCGAGGTGAAACAAGTGGTGGCGATGGACGATTTCAAGGGATATATCAGCGACTTGGGCGGACCGAGCGCCAACATGTATGGTATGCACGGAAAAGACTTGGAGCGATGCCAACGCTGCGCTCGCCCATCGTGTCTGCACCCTAAGCCATGCAGCAATCTGAACACCGACCACAGTGCCTTGCTCGACATCTACCACACCGTAGATGCAATGCCTGAGGTGAAAAAGTCGTTTATCGGCAGCGGTGTGCGCTACGACCTCTCCATGCACAAAACCGGCGATGAGAAAGTGGACAAGGTGAATCGGCAATACAATGAGGAATTGATTCGCTTCCATGTGTCGGGTCGACTGAAAGTGGCTCCAGAGAACACCAGCGACAAAGTGCTCAACCTGATGCGCAAACCTTCGTTCGCCCTGTTCTACCAGTTCAAGGCTATTTTCGACCGCTTGAACGAGAAATACGGACTGAAGCAGCAAATCATTCCTTACTTCATTTCTTCGCACCCAGGTTGCACCGAGGAAGATATGGCGGAATTGGCAGCTATCACCAAAGAACTTGATTTCCACCTCGAACAGGTACAGGATTTCACGCCCACACCCATGACGGTGAGCACCGAAACTTTCTACACAGGTTTCCACCCCTACACGCTCCAGCCAGTGTATTCGGCTAAGGCGAAAGAGGAAAAACTTGCCCAGCGCAAATATTTCTTCTGGTATGAGAAAGCCAACAAGCCCGACATCGTGGCTTCGCTGCGCCGTCTCCACCGCCCCGACCTGCTCACACGCCTCTACCCCAACAGCGGCACCACCACCTACCGCTCCACTACCCCACAAAGGCAAGGCACAAACACCCAAAGGCAAAGTGCAACTACACAAAGGCAAGGCACAGCCCCCAAAAGTAAAGGGGCAACAACCCACAGAGAGGAAGCGCCAAGCCGCAATAGGCGAGGCAACTACCACCCACACCAGGGCCCGACAGGCAGTTTCGTGCCAGCCCGCCCCCACAAAAAGCATAAATAAAATCCCCTGGGGTATAAACAAATAATGGGGATGATATACATGTTGTCCCTGTAAATTGATACTATAAAAAAACGTATTGCAATCAAGTGATACGATTTTTTCTATGCTTAATAATAGACGCAAGTTCGGGATTATAGCTTTTCACTGGAGCTTTCTCATTTTCTCCAAGAATCTCCTCTGAATTATATTTGATAAAATTGTCTGCCTTGCTTTTAGACTCAAACAACATCTTATGCTTTTTGCATCCCATACAAAACACCTGATTCTTGGTTGGCTTCATTCCACTTCTTTCCAAATATTGCTTTGATTATCACACCACATAATTTGCGCTCAACTCCAACTTTAGTTGTTGGAATACCGGTTGCTTTAGTAAATTCACGTTTAAGTTTAGTCATACCGAGTGCCCTTTTCCCTGAGAAGCTCAATCCTGGTATTTTGTATTACTCATGTGTATTAAATTTTAGATTTGATATAATTAAAGAGAGTTATAAATTCGTCCTTAAACTCCTCTGCAAATAATGAGGTCGCAAATTCATCTGTTGTCGAGCATCTAGTAAAATGGGAGTACATTGGACTACAATTTGACACGTCTTCATATTCTATCTTAATGGTTGTTCCTGGGATATATAAAGTTGGATACTCAATAATGTCTTTAATTGTGTGATATTGGGCATACTTAATATATTCTCGAATATCGTCTAAAGATGTTCTGGAGTGTGCGAATAAAAAGCATGTTTTCTTTTTGTTAAATGCTGTAACCGCTGGAAAACTATAAACAAGAAGCATCTTTTCTCCCTGGTGTTTTGCAAAAAAAACTTCTGGCGATACACATTGACCATCTACAGAACAAACATATTCTGCCTTGGTAGCGTTATACGAAGGAAAAGCTACATTGTTCGTTTTATTTGGACTCATAGGGTACTTAAACTGCGAGAAGTTTATATTAAAAACAACGTCTTTTCCTGATATGAGTTTTATGAATTTATAATGTTTGCCATCATATTCCGAAGACCCTATTTCTCCTATAGTAAGCCAGCTACAAAAATTATTATTGATAACCTTTTCTTTGGCATCATAATCGATAATTGAATTCTGAAGTTCCTCATCTGTCATATCCGAGAAGTTTAGACTTAACAATCTTCCTTTTAAAATATCACTATAATATTTTCGGAGTTCTGTCTTATAATCTTCTTCGCGCGCAATAGTTATTTTGGTTTTCACAATTGATAATCTATTTATAATTCAACATTCATTGATACTTTTCAAAAACTGATAGGAAGATAGGCATAATCCAGATTTGCAGATAGTTCAAACATTGGAACAATTTCTCTGACATATAACCTGCTATGACACGGTCAACAGGCGTAACAAAGAACTTCTGTTCTGGATGATCGTAAGCAAAATCGGTAGTGTGAACTGAATGTGTCACGACTCTTTTTTTTATTCTTTTCCTCTTAATTGTATGCAGATTTAAATCTGCATACAATTAAGAGGAACCTTTCATATGCAAAGTTACATAATCTTGAATCTATCTCCAAATTTTATAGCAAGTTGTGTGATATAAGTGCACAATTAGACTTTTGAGATTATAAACTAATAAACCAATTATAACAAGATACAAATTAGGGCGTATTTCCTGTGACAAGGGCTTTTATTATTGGAGGAAAAGTCATATTTTTGCGTTTTCAAACTAAGGTAAATAAAACCAACGAAACAATATCACGATATGAATATCTCAATTTACACCATCACTTCGGAACTTCACGATAAGGTGGCTATCAATCAAGCCACAAAGGAATTTTTGGGAGCTCTTGATTTTGAATACGATTTCAAGGACAGCGATTACAGCACCTACGGCGACGCTGACCTCAATTTGATATATGTGCGCACAGGCGGCACCGAGGGCGTGTTTAAAAAAATACAGCCTCTGCTGATGGAGCGCAGTTCACGTCCATTCTATCTGCTCACCTCTGGCAAAAGCAACTCGCTGGCGGCGTCGATGGAAATTCTTTCCTATCTGAACATAAACAAGTTGAAGGGCGAAATCATTCATGGCGATGCGGCGTACATCAGCACTCGCGTGAAGGAGTTGGCACAGGTGGAAAGCGCGCGCAAAAAACTCATCGGCATGAGGCTCGGTGTGATAGGCGCACCAAGCGACTGGCTGATTTCAAGCATCGCAAGTCCTGTGGCGGTGAAACAGAAACTTGGCATCGAGATTGTGAACATTGCCATCGACGAGGTGGTTGATGCCTACAATGCCATAGCCGACACGCCAAGCGACTGCGCCACACTCGCCGAAAAAGCCACCACCAAGGCGACTAAAGAGGCTGTGCCAGGTGCCGTGAAACTCTATTATGCGCTCAAAGAGGTGGCAACCCGACACCGCTTAAACGGCTTCACCATTCGCTGCTTCGACTTGCTGGGCGTGGTGCGCAACACCAGTTGCTACGCACTTGCGCGTCTCAACGCCGAGGGCATAGTGGCTGGCTGCGAGGGCGATATTCCCACCTTGCTCACGATGATGATTACCAAAGCCGTGACTGGCGTTTCGGGATTCCAAGCCAACCCATCTCGCATCGACCCCAAAACTGGCGAAATGCTGGTGGCTCACTGCACCATTCCTCTGAATATGGTCACTCGCTACGAACTCGACACCCATTTTGAGAGCGGTATCGGTATCGGCATTCGTGGATATATGGCAGAAGGACCTGTCACCATTTTTAAGGTGAGCGGCGACCTTTCACGCCATTTCACCGCCGAAGCCACATTGGAGCGCAGCCTTGCAGAGCCAAACCTGTGCCGCACGCAACAAGTGCTCCAACTCACAAAACCAGAACAAGCCACCTATTTCCTCACCGCCCCCATCGGCAACCACCACGTTATCGTGCCAGGGCATGTGGCATCAATCCTCTCCGCCCTCCTCAACACCTAAACCCACATATACAAAATATAAAAACAGCAACGGAGAATTTGCATCGCGCAAATTCTCCGTCTTGTTTATATAAATAGTATCAAAAAGGTTTTTACCTAAAGCCTAACGACTTTGTGTTTACATTTTTCATAAAGTACTCGTGTGTGAGTTCCTTTATGTTGCGTTTGCGCCACGGGAGCAGGAACATGAGCAGCGCGCACGCCATGCAGAGATAGAAGGTCCATGCCGACATCTCTTTAATAGATGTGAGGGTGGCTTGTACCTGTAGTTTGCCCTTCACCGTCATGGCAGCCATGTTTTGCGCCTCGGTTTCGGTTTTGCCCTGATATTGCATACCGCGTACAGTTTGATCGTAGTTTTTCGCCACATCAATGTTGGTGCGGTCGTAATCCTGTGCAAAGCGTGTCACATAATATTGTTGGCGCTGTTGTAGCACTTTGGTATAAAGTGCCGCTCCGATGCTTGGTGCTATCACCATACGCACGGTGAGCATGATGCACACCCATGTAGATAAGAATCGGTAAGGCATACGCTGGTTTGCCATTGTGGAAATCAGCGAGTAGAGCAGCATCATACCGGTGGAGCGGATAATGATTGGCCACTTCATGCGCTCCAACATGCCTTCGTTTTGCACCTCATAGAACATATACAGCGCATACGCACCAATGAACAAGAAACCGAGGGCATACATCCACTTCAGGTGAACATTCTTGCGGCTGGCTATAATCGCAAACACCACGCCTGCGAAATAGCCCACCATTACCCAGTTGCCCAAGGTGGCACTCTGCCAGTTGTCAATCTTCATGCCCACATTCGTAAACACGTTCACAAACATGGCACTGGAGTTGGCAATCATCAGCAGGAAGAACAGCAGCACACCATAGTTAATCACCCTGAGTTTGAACACCTCCATAATGAAATACGGCGATTTCCGCGACATTTCCAGATAGATGAACAGCGCAGTGAATATCACGCACACAATAGCGGAGAAGCGTATTGACTTATCATCTAACCAGTCCAATGTGTTGCCAAACACCATCACATACGCGAATGAGCACAGCATGATGCTAAACACCATCACATTGCCAAACTTGGAGAATGTGATTGGGAACTTTGGCATGGCATAGGGGTGGTATGGCATGGTGAAGAACACGATGATGATACCAGCCAGCATAAATGCCATCATAAAATAATACACATAGTGCCACTCGTAGGTGTAAGCCAGCCATGCAGTGAGCCATGTGCTGAGTTGACCGATAATCATGAAGAAGCAGTAGATGACTGGCTGCGACACCATTTTCTCGGTATCGATAGCGTCCCACGCTTTTTCGGTGGTAGGTTCGTTGCCTGGGGTGATATTGTTGCACGCCTCAATGCCGAAAGCATACTTGATGAACACAAACAGGTGTGCCATCATCAGCGTTTGGCGCACGAAGCCCATGAGCAAACTGCACAGTCCGAGCACGAAAAGTGATTCGGTTTGGGCGCAGATGTTGCTGAGCACGAACAGTATGGCAAATCCCACCAGACACATCATCTTTTCGCGGCGTATGCACACCAGCTCGTAGAAGAACGGCGAGAACGCCGCCATACCTATCGAGGTGCAGAAACCTGCGAACACGATGTATTCCGACTGGATTCCAAGTCCACCCATCATCTCTCCGCTGTTGGCGGAATATACACCACTCATCGTGATCATAGGCACGAAGAGGATAATCATGAAGATGATGCCAAGTGGCTTCGGCACCCATTTATAAAACGGATAATTCTTATAATCTTCAGCCATGGCGCTTACTGCCTATCTTTTCTCTCTACTTTCACTACCACCATCATACCAGCAGCAAGGCGGTCGTTGTCCTCTTTGCTGATATTGGTGAAATCAATTCTTACAGGCACACGCTGCTGGATTTTCACGAAGTTGCCAGCAGAATTGTCGGTTGGCACAAGTGAATACTTTGCACCTGTTGCGCCTGAAATGGCTGTAACTGTGCCTTCAAACACTTCGTTGTTCAAAGCATCTACCGTCATACGCACCTTCTGACCCACATGCAGATTTTCAATCTGGGTTTCCTTATAATTGGCAATCACCCACTTCTGATTGTCGGGGATAATGTAGGTGATAGTGGTGCCGGCGTTCACCATCTGTCCTTCCTCGATGGTGCGGCGACCGAGTTTGCCATCGCATGGAGCCACCACCACACAGTATGAGAGGTTCAAGCGAGCCATTTCCACAGCAGCTTCAGCACGCTGAATGGCGGCATCCACGTTGCCACGGCGTGTGGTCACCTCATTCACACCCTTGTAAGCGGCTTCCTGTTGCTTTCTTGCTGCCTCAAGTTTTTTCTTGGTGGCATCGTATTCCACTTCAAGTTGTTCGAGTTGGATAGGTGTGGCTGCCTTGTTTGCCACAAGGTTGCGGTAGCGTTCAATATCTTTTGAAAGTTTGGCAAGGCGCACCTCAATCTCGTCAATTGAAGCCGAATACACCGAAGCCGAGGTTTGGGTGGTCTGCTCAGTGGCGCTGTTCACATTTGCGCCCGCTTTAGCATCTTTCAGCGCCGCCTCTGCCTCCATCAGACGAATGCGGTATTCGCGGTCGTCGAGAATGAGCAGGGTGTCACCCTTATGCACTTCCTGATGCTCCTTAAAGCACACCTTTGCGATATATCCCGATGCACGCAGATTCACAGGAGTGATGTATTGCTCAATTTGAGCGTCGTTGCAAGTTTCGCTGGCTGTGTATTCTATAAACACGTCCACCAGTCTCCACAAACCGTAGGCAATGATGCCGATGCACACCAGGCTCACCACCAGGCGGCGGCCACGCAGAGGCTTAATATCCTTCTTTGTCACTTCGCCATTGCTGGTCTTGGCTTCTGGAGTTTCGTTTTCGCTCACATTTTCTTGGCAAGTTTCTGTTGCGGTCACCTTTTCTTCAGGTGTTTCTTTTGCACTTGTCTTTTCCTTATTTTCCATATCTTAAGTCTGTTTTTTTCTAAAATCTATCTTATTTCTAACGTCTAATTTCTTACTTCAACTGCTCCAATTGACCGGTGAGTTTCAGCAGCGAGAGGTTTGCCACCTTATAGCGATAGTAGGCGTTCAGGTAACTGTTCATCGCCTCGCTGATGCGCATTTCGTCTTGAAGAACCACGGTCATTGAGGTCACGCCCTCCTTATATTGATAAGCTGTCACGTTGTAAACGTCCTGCGCCAGCGTGTAGTTGTCGTACTGCTTTTTGTAGTTGCGTTGGCAGTTGTTCACCTCGCTCACGGCGTTCATATAGTCGGCTTGCAGTTTTTTGTATGCGTCTTCATAGCCGAGGCGTGCGCTTTCTTCCTCTGCCTTGGCTTTTTTGATTTTCGAGCGTTTACCGAATCCGTCGAAGATGGGCACTCTCACCTGTATGCCGATGCCGTTGGAGCCATACCAGTGATTTGAATCGCCAGAGCGGAACCAGTTTTCAAACTTATCGGTGTAGGCTGAATACATCAAGTTGCCTGTCAGGCTCACTGTTGGCAAGTAGGCGTCTTTCGCAAGTTTGGTCTGTTTTTGTGCAAGCACCTTCTTTTGGTCGAGCAGTTGGAGTTCATACAAGCCCGTGTTGAGTCCGCAAGCGTTCACCTCGTCAATCTGCCCTGGGTTGATGTCGGTCACCTTGATTTCTTTTTCGGCAGGATAGTCGATGATGAATTTGAGCATGGTGTATTGCTGTTGGAGCATGGAAAGGGCGTTGTCGCGCTGCACGGTGAGGTCTTCAATATTGAAGTTCACACGCTTCACGTCCACCTCAAGGCTCATTTGATTGTCGTAAAAGGCTTGGGTGATGTTGCGGAGTTCTTCCAGTCGCTTGATATTGTCGTTCACCAGTCTAATCTGCTCCAAAGTGTTTTGCGCCATATAGTAGGTTTGGGCAGTCTGCATGATGATGTCCTCGCGTGCCTTCTCGTAAGAGAGTTGGTTGAGTCGGTCGGCAATCTTCGACACCTCCACTGCCGTACGCGCCATTTGGTTGTAGATGGGCATTTGGAGTTGCAAGCCGATAGCGGCATTATACTGGAGGGTTTTAGTCACATTGTATGCCTTACCGTATGCCCTGCCATCGGTCACCGATACTGGTGGTGCAAAATTGTCGTTGATTTGTGCCACAGCGTTCACCTGTGGCAACAGTTTAGCTTGATTCTCGCTAATGGAGATTTTTCCCTTCACTATCTCGTTACGGCTTCGCTGGAGCGACAAATTGTTGTCAACAGCCATCTCCAAACACTGGCTCAATGTGAGCGTCTCCTGTGCATTCACCGTGGTGAAAGCGCCGAGAGCGAGACAAAAATACAAAGCAAATTTCATTTCCTTTTTGATAATGTGTAATACCTAATTTATAATCACGCAACATTTTTTATTTTAATACAAAAACATGAGCAACTGCATATCCTCACTTTCACAAGCGACATCGCGCGAGTGGCTCAAAAAAAGTGCCATGTATGAATCTTCGTTTTCTCTAAGTGTTGCGCTGCTAAAAGAGCGAAAAATCATAATGACCTCGCAAAAGTACATAAAAACAAATGAACAAAACCCGCAAACCGAGTATTCAACCAAAAGCAAGCATTTTTGGACAAATTATTAACCTAACTATTAATGTTTTTCCATTTTTTTGCTTATTTTTGCACTAAATACCTATCGGGTAGAAAAGTGAAATCATATTTATTAACTTTAACTAATCAAGCCTATGCGTATCTGTAGAAAATGTGGTGCACAAGTTGCCGACGGAGTGATGGCATGTCCACAATGTGGCGCACCAATGATCGAACCTCCCAAAACTCCACAACAAGATGTAGAGCAAAACAAAGTGATGGCGGTGCTCGCCTATTTTGGCATTCTGGTTTTGATTTCGATTTTAGCAGCCAAAGAATCAAAATTTGCCCGATTCCACGCCAACCAAGGTCTCATTCTCCTGATTACAGGTGTGGCTTACTCCATTTTTGTGCAAGTGGTCATCAAAATCGTGGCATTCATCTCCTACGCGCTTGCCGGCATAGTGGGCATTGCATTAGGTTTGGCATGGCTTCTCCTATTGGTTTTAGCCATCATCGGCATCATCAACGCCGTGAAGGGTGAATTCAAACAACTCCCTCTCATCGGCCAATTCCAAATCCTGAAATAATCCCAGCAGTAAATCATTGAATAGTCAATCTATTAGGAGTGGTAGATAAGTTCAAACACAACTTCTCTACCACTCCTTCCTCTATCCCCCTCCCCAAAAACAGGCATAGATCGTAATTTAGAAAGGGCTCAGTGGATAAAAACTGGGGGCACAGAAACAAAACCTGGTAGGGACGTGATACTTCACGTCCGCCCATAATTGCAATACAATATTGAGCATCAACCATTTGGAGCGGATGCGAAGTATCGCATCCCTACCATGAAAAATCGTTTTTGGAAAGTTGATACAACCAAGAAATCATGTTTTTGATTCCATTCACGATTCGGCAACAATACTTGATCTATCCCCAGAAATTTTCCACTGAGCCTTAGAAAGCCACACAAATCGAATAATTCGAAATCTTAATAACCCAAGCAAAATCTAACATCTAATTTCTAACGTCTAATTTCTTCTTTTTTCTTTTTAATGTGATTTGAGAAATATTATTTTTTGATTGTTTTGAGCAAAATGAATCTCTTTTGTTATCTTTGCATTAATTATTATGAAATTCAGTATTAACAGATAAAAAAGAAGATTTATGAATTTTGTAAAACCATTGATTATGGCTTCTATGATGGCAGTAACTGCTACTGGCGCACACGCCGCAGCGAAGTTTACGCCTGAGTTGCTCAACTCACTCGGTCGCGTGAGCGATGCGCAAGTGTCGCCCGACGGCAAGAAAGTGCTTTATGGTGTTAGCACTCCTAACATTGAGAACAACAACAGCAACCGCGAGTTGTGGGTGATGGACATCAACGGCAAAAACGCTGTGCAAATCACCAACTCCGAGAAAAGCGAAACCAACGCTGTGTGGTTTGAGGGTGGCAAGAAGATTGCTTTCGCCTACCCTAACGAAAAAGGCGTGAACCAGATGTGGGTGATGAACGCCGACGGCACCGACCGCCGTTGCGTGTCGAACATGGAAAAGGGCATTGAGGGCTTCGTTCTCAGTCCCGATGAAAAGAAGGTGATTTTCGTTTCAACTGTGAAGTATGGCGAAACCACCCAAGACCGCTATCCCGACCTGAAGAAAACCGATGGCCGCATCATCGACGATTTGATGTATCGCCACTGGAACGAATGGACCGCCGAAATTCCTCATCCTTTCGTGGGCGAATTTAACGGCAGCGAGGTGACCGCATTAAAAGACGTGCTCGAAGGCACTCAGTTTGAATCACCTATGCGTCCTTGGGGTGGTGTTGAGCAGTTGGCTTGGCTCCCCGACAGCAAGAGCCTGATTTATGTGTGCCGCAAGAAAACCGGCAAGGAATACGCCATTTCCACCAACAGCGACCTCTATCAATACGACATCGCAACTGGCGATACCAAGAATCTGACCGAGGGCATGATGGGTTACGACAACAATCCTGCCGTGTCAAAGAGTGGTAAAATCGCTTGGCTCTCAATGGAGCACGATGGCTACGAGGCCGACAAAAACCGTATCTTCATGCTCGACGGCGACAAGAAAGTGGACCTCACCGCCGACTGGGATTACAGCGTGGACTTCATCACTTGGTCGCCCGACGAAAAGTATATCTATTTCATCTGCCCTTACCAAGGCACCATGCCTATTTTCCGCATGAATGTGGCTAACCGCAAGGTGGAACAAGTGGCTGGCGGACAGTACGACTACGACGGTCTGCAATTTGCTGGCAAAGACTTGCTCATCACATGCCGCCACTCTTTCCTTGAGCCTAACGAGGTGTATAGTTTCAAGGTGGGCAAAGAACCTGTGAAACTCTCAAGTGTGACCGACCCAATCATGAACACGCTCGGCGATGTGAAGTGCGAGAAGATGATGATTCCTACCACCGACGGCAAGATGATGACAACTTGGGTGCTCCTGCCTCCAAACTTCGACCCTAACAAGAAATACCCATCACTCCTGTTCTGCGAGGGTGGACCTCAATCTCCTGTAAGCCAATTCTGGAGTTATCGTTGGAACCTCCGCATCATGGCAGAAAACGGCTATGTGGTGTTCGCTCCTAACCGTCGCGGTCTGCCTGGCTTCGGCACCGAATGGAATGCGCAAATCTCTGGCGACTACTCTGGTCAGTGCATGAAGGACTACTTGAGCGCAGCCGACTTTATGAAGGAAAAACCTTACATCGACGGCGACCACATGGGTGCTGTGGGTGCAAGTTTTGGTGGATATTCAGTTTACTGGCTTGCTGGCAACCACCAGAAGCGTTTCGCTTGCTTCCTCTCACACGCTGGTATCTTCGACCTTCGCGCTCAATACTGCGAAACCGAAGAATTGTGGTTCGTGAACTGGGACCTCGGTGGTGCACCTTGGGATAAGAACAACGAAGTGGCTATGCGCAGTTACCGTGAAGCCGACCCTAAGAACTACGTTCAGAACTGGGACACCCCAATCCTCGTGGTGACTGGCGAAAACGACTTCCGTATCTCTTACAGCCAAACTATGCAAGCCTTCAACGCAGCAAGAATGCGTGGCATCCCTGCTCGCATGGTGCTCTTCCCAAGCGAATGTCACTGGGTGACTAAGCCACAAAACAGCATTCTCTGGCAGCGCGAATATTTCCGCTGGCTCGACCAATGGCTTAAAAAATAACTTCCCAAGAAATTAGAAGTTAGAGATTAGAAATTAGAGATTAGAAGCCAATTTCTCCGAGTACTCCGAGTACTCCGAGTGCTCTAAAAAATAATTTCTATCCCCATATCCCACAAGAGGGCCGCAAAACCAAGCGGCTCTCTTTTTTGTTTCCGCTCACAAATGTGCAAAAAAATGGTTTTAATTCCTATGCTGGAGAGGTCGAGGAATTTGGTGGCGTGGGGGAAAATATGTAACTTTACAGGTGACTAATTATTAACCCTATTTTATCACTAAACCAACCAATTAAGAAAATATGAAAAAGGCAATTATCGTGATGGCTATGCTGCTCGTGGTGGGGCAAGCATGGGCTTGGAAACCAAAATTTGTGGGTCACCGTGGATGCAATAAGGGTGTGATGAACACCGCTGAAGCTTTCCGCAACGGTGCCGACTTCTACCACTACGACGGCTTGGAATGTGACGTGCGTGTGACCAGCGACCGTCAGTATGTAATCAGCCACGACGAAACCACCAATGCGGTGGGCGGAAATCTCACCGTGGCAAGCGCAACCCTCGCTCAACTGAAAGCCGAAAACTACACCCAAACTCGCAGTGGCGTGACCTACTCTGGTAAAATCTGCACCGTGGCAGAATATCTCGACATTTGCGCCGAAAAGAATGTTTTCCCTGTGATTGAACTGAAGTGGACCACAGGCATCAACAACAACGACATGAGCAATTTCCCCGGTTTGGCACAACTGATAAAGGACAAGGGTATGACCGACAAGGTGGTGATTCTCACCAGTATGAAATCGTCGCTCGAATATGTGAAAACCCACTATCCTGAATTTAAGTGCCAATTCCTCTGCACCACAGGCTGGAAAGGAGCGCAAGAGTGGTGCAAGAAGTGGAATCTGAACCCAAGCATTCAAGTGGGCAACTTCGACATCTACGCTGTAAAGAGCTATGTGGAAATGGGTATGGAAGTGGCGGCATGGACGGTCAACAGCCTCGCCACCTACAAGAGCGTGGGCGCAATGGGCGTGACGATGATGACTTGCGACTACCTGATGCCAAGCGAAATGCCCGAATTAGCCGACATCAACTGGGACGATGTGGAGCCCGTGCTTGAACCACTTGAAGTGAAGTGCGACACCGCCTACATCTTCAGCCGTGCGCTCAACAATCTCCCCGAAAACTTCCCTTCTGGGCTCGATGCCGATAATTCGCCCTACAAGAGCGCACAACAGGCGTGCGTGATTGACGGTGTGTTCTACACCAACGATTACACCACCAGCACATTGGTTGCTTTCAGCGAAAGCGGCATGGTGGACCACGGCTATGCCACAGGCACCAATTCGCACGGCATTTGCACCGACGATGCAGGCAACCTTATCCAGCGTGCCGATGGATTGACCAAAACGCCCAACACATTTGTGCTTTACAAAAAAGGCAGCAAAACGCCTGTGAATGTGACTTTTGAACTGCGCAACAATGGTCAAACCAACTTTATCAGCGCAAGTGGCGATGTGTTTTCTGCTGAAGGCGGCTACATCTATTTCTTCCCTAATGGGCAAAAGGTGGTCGACATCGTGAAAATTACCGACGGCAAATTTGAGGAAGTCACCTCATCTGGCACGCTGAGCATTGCAGGCTCTACCGCAGGTGTGGTTTACCCTATCAAAAACGACCCTCAACACTTTATCTATCAAGTGCGCGGCAATGGCTACTACCTTTACAATAAGGAGGATAAAGCCGACTATGTGACTGGCAAATCCAGCACCACAGTCCCCAATCGCAACAGCAGTCTCGGTGGGTGCCTGTTCGAACTTGCAGGACACAAACTCTTTGCCCACGCAAGCGGTTCGAACTACAACGGAGGCTTCACCATCAAGGACATGAGCGCCAACAAGGCTTCAATCCTCACGCTTCCAGTGCTTGGCACAGGCGGCTACTCCGCCAACCCATCGGTGGGCGCATGGCTGAAAGCCGAGTCTATCGACGAAAACCACGTTTGGCTCTACGAATACTGCCAAGGCAACGGTTACGCCAAATACCAAATATATGTAGGTGAGCCATACGCGCCACAGCCAAGCGGTGTGACCGACATCACCACCAGCAAGACTGTGAAAAGCGTTCGCTACTACAACCTTGCCGGCATGGAGAGTGCCACCCCATTCAGCGGTGTGAACATCGCCATAACCACCTATACCGACGGCACCACCATCTCAAGCAAAGTAATCAAATAACAAAAAACGACAACACCATAGTGTAGGGACATGCCTTTGGCATGTTTCCAATGCGTTGATACATTGCCGATTGCATTGAAACATGCCAAAGGTTTGCACAAGCAAATGAAAATCACTAATTTTGTAGTTAATTATCAAAACTCTAAAAAAGTGAGCAACAACCCATTCATAAGTTTCAAAGAAAATCACCCAGTGCTGACCAATTTCGTGCTGGTGATGGTCACCCTGGTAGCGTGTCTCTACGCTTGCTACATTTCATTAGACATCTTCACCGACCACGGCAACCAAACCAAGGTGCCCGATGTGAGGTGGAAACTCATCGACCAAGCCATCGATATTCTTGAAGACGCTGGTTTGAACTACACCATCGACTCCATCTACAACGAGGACTACGCTCCTGGCGTGGTCACCGACCAAAGTCCAAATGCTGGTTCGTCGGTGAAGTTCGCACGCCCTATATTGCTGACAATGAACTGCCTCTATCCTCCACAAGTGGAAATTCCTAAGGATATTACCGACATGGCAGGCACCGATGGTGTGACCACGCTCAAAACGCTCGGTTTCCGACATGTGACCACCGACACCGTGCCAAGCGAAATGCAGGGCTTGATTATTGAGGTGAGAGTGAATGGACGCTCCGTGGAAGGTGGCACTAAAGCCGCCCTCAACTCCAAGATTGTGGTTTCGATTGGCGACGGCTCTGTTGATGCCATTGAATTCGACCCTCTGGGCTCACAGCGCGACTCCCTCATCAAGCAGAAGATTAAGAGTGGAGAATTCCAAATCATCACCGACTCGCTCGGCAACACACATCTTGTTCCACGCTCTAAACGATAATATGGCAGAAGAATTTACCGATATAGAAGATTTTGACATCAATTGCCATTCCGAAATCCAGCAAGATTTCAGCGACCCCGATTTCAGCGAAAATGGCACAGACTACTGGGAACACTACCGCTTTGAGGTAGAAAAAGGGCAAGTGCTTTTGCGTATCGACAAATACCTTGTGGAGCGCATCAAAGGCACTTCGAGAAACCGTATTCAAAACGCAGCCGAAGCGCAGTGTATTCGCGTGAACGGCAAGCCTGTGAAGTCGAACTACCGTGTGCACCCCGGCGAAATCATCACCGTGGTGATGGACCGCCCACGCTACGAAAATGAGATTATAGCACAAGACATCCCCATCGACATCGTGTATGAAGACGATGCCTTGCTGGTGGTGAACAAGCCTGCCGGCATGTGCGTGCACCCAGGCCACGGCAATTACGATGGCACACTGGTCAACGCCTTGGCATGGCACTTCAAGGACAATCCCGATTACGATGTGACCGACCCACGAATGGGACTCGTTCACCGCATCGATAAAGACACCTCTGGGCTGCTGGTGGTGGCTAAAACGCCAAACGCCAAGACCTCGCTCGGCAAGCAGTTTTTCAACAAAACCACCAAGCGACAGTATGTGGCTGTGGTGTGGGGCACGATGAAGGAGATGGACGGTACCATTACCGGAAATGTGGGACGCAGTCTCCGCGACCGTCTGCAAATGTGCGTGTTCCCCGATGGTGAGCACGGCAAGCACGCCGTCACCCACTACCATACGCTCGAAAACCTCGCGCATGTGGCTGTGGTGCGATGCCAACTCGAAACGGGCCGCACACACCAGATTCGTGTGCACATGAAGCATATCGGTCACCCGCTTTTCAACGATGCCCGCTACGGCGGCGACAAAGTGCTGCGAGGCAACACATCGAGCCACTACGCGCAGTTCATTCACCACTGCTTTGAGGTGTGTCCACGCCAAGCGCTTCACGCCAAGACGCTCGGTTTCGTGCACCCCGTCACCAATCAGCAAATGGACTTCGACAGCGAAATCCCTGCCGACATGACCGAACTGATTCAGCGTTGGCGCAACTATGCGGAAAGTTTGGCAACCAAATAAAAAAAACATAAGTGTAAGCCCCACAGGGTTTGCACTTTTTGGTTTAAATCCATCTATATCAATCGTTTCCAAATTGACGAAGCAAAACGAAACGCCCAGAAATCAGAAATCTTTTAACATTTCTAACTTAATGTTGTATAAATTAACTACATTTTTGCGCCACTTTTCGTGCCAAAGTGATAATTTTGCAATGATTAAAACCCAAATCGGTCATTAATAACCGATTTGGGTTAAAACTGAAGTACAACAACAGAAAAAATAAACTATTTGCAACTATGGCAGATTCTGTAAACATTAGAGAATTAAACGACTTGATTGCAAGCAAACGCAATTTCATCGACGCAATCACTCAGGGTATGGACCAAACAATCGTGGGTCAGAAGCACCTTGTGGATTCGCTGTTGATTGCCCTTTTAGCCAATGGTCATATCCTGCTCGAAGGTGTGCCTGGTTTGGCTAAGACACTTGCCATCAAGACCCTCGCATCAATCATCGATGCTAAATATAGCCGTATCCAGTTCACCCCCGACCTTCTCCCTGCCGACGTGGTGGGCACCATGGTGTATAGCGTGCAAAAGGAGAAATTCGAGGTGAAGCAAGGTCCGGTGTTCGCCAACTTCGTTTTGGCTGATGAAATCAACCGTGCGCCAGCCAAGGTGCAGAGTGCGCTGCTCGAAGCCATGCAGGAGCGCCAAGTGACCATCGGCGACCGCACCTTCAAACTCGATGACCCATTCTTGGTGATGGCTACCCAAAACCCTATCGAGCAGGAAGGCACCTACCCTCTGCCTGAGGCACAGGTCGACCGTTTCTTGATGAAGGTGGTGATTGGCTACCCCAACAAAGAGGAGGAAAAGCAAATCATACGCATGAACATTGCTCCAACCAAGCAGAATGTTCAGCCTCTCATAACTCCACGCGACATTGTGGAAGTGCGCGACATCGTGAACAAAATCTACATCGACGAGAAAATCGAACGCTACATCGTAGATATCGTGTTTGCCACCCGCTTCCCTTCCGACTACGGATTAAACGAACTGAAGAGCATCATTTCATTCGGTGCCTCACCTCGTGCAAGCATCAGCATGGCACTCGCTGCACGCGCCTACGCATTCCTGCGTGGCCGTGGCTATGTGATTCCTGAAGATGTGCGCGCCGTGTGCCACGATGTGATGCGTCACCGTATCGGTCTGTCGTACGAAGCCGAGGCCAACAACATCGGAGCCGATGAGGTGATTAGCCAAATCCTCGACAAGGTGGCTGTGCCCTAATCCATAAGGCTATGCCTCCCACATTCATCCAACCATTACAGAAAGGTGCATGATGGACAAGAGTGAATTATTAAAGAAAGTCAGAAAAATAGAAATCAAGGCGAAAGGCCTGTCGCAAAACATTTTCGCTGGAGAATATCACTCCGCCTTCAAGGGGCGTGGTATGACCTTTAGCGAGGTGCGCGAATACCAATACGGCGACGATGTGCGCGACATCGACTGGAATGTGACCGCACGCCAAAACCACCCCTACATCAAGGTGTATGAGGAGGAACGCGAACTCACCGTGATGCTGCTCGTGGACGTGTCGGGCAGCAAGGATTTCGGTGCTGTGGGCGAAACGAAGTGCGACATGATGGCAGAAATAGCCGCCACACTCGCTTTCTCCGCCATCGAAAACAACGATAAGGTGGGCGTGATTCTGTTTAGCGACAAAATCGAGAAGTTCATTCCCCCCAAAAAGGGACGAAAGCACATTTTACTCGTGATTAGCACCCTGCTCGACTTCAAACCCGAAAACAAGGGTACCGATGTGAATTGCGCTCTCGAATTTCTCACCAGCGGTATCAAAAAACGCTGCACCTCTTTCCTTGTGAGCGACTTCATCGATGAGGGCGATTACAGCAAGGCTCTTTCCATTGCCAACAATAAGCACGACCTCATTGCCGTGCAGGTGTACGACAAGCGTGAGATGCAACTGCCCGATGTGGGACTGATGCGTGTTTACGATGCCGAGACCGGCGAGGAGCGATGGATCAACACCAGCTCGAAGAAGGTGCGCGAAACCTATCAGCGATGGTGGTACCAGCGCCAACTGAAAATGAGCGAAAAACTCCAGCACAGCCGTGTGGATTTAGCGTCGATTGCCACCGATGAAGACTACACGAAAGCACTGCTTGCGCTGTTCAAGCGCAGAGGTGTGGCTCGCTGAACGCCTATTTCCCCAACGCATTTTTTCTGATAGAGATATAGAAAGCAACAACTGATGAATAGTAGATTCATAACATATATATGCCTGGCGTGTTTGCTCTTTCCATTCGGAATGAAAGCCAAAAACGAGAATGCGCTCATTTCCAAGGCAGAGCTCACCAATCGCCACATCGTGATGGGCGACACCACCAGCATGAGGCTGGAAATCGTGCAGCCCAAGAATGTGGTGGCTATGGCTGGACTGGAGGTGAAAGACTCGGTCAGCAGCGTGGTGGAACTTGGCGACATCATTGCGTGCGACACCATCGACTTAGGCAACAACCGCATTCAAATCAATGCCACCTACATCGTTCAGGCATTCGATTCGGGCGAATGGCACCTCAACCCTGCCCTTGTGATTGAGCCCGACACCATTCGATGCGACATTCCTTTGGTCATCAAGGTAAGCCCCGTGAAGGTGGACCCGAATGGCGACATCAAGGATTTCGCGCCAGTTTTCGAGCCCATACGCAAATTGCTCGACTATGTGCCCAACTGGGTGGTGAGCCTCTGGTGGGTGTGGGTGCTGATTTTGGCAGCTGCGGCTCTGCTTTTCGCCTACTTCAAATGGTGGCGCAAGGGCAAGAACCCACTGAAGCGAGTGAAGAAGCGACTCCCACCTTACGAAGAGGCGGTGGAACGCCTGCACATGCTCAAGGGTATGCAACTGTGGCAAAACGGCCGCGAAAAGGACTATTACACAGGCTTGACCGACATTCTGCGTGAATACATCGACCGCCGATTCGGCGTAAATGCCGTGGAAATGACTTCAAGCGAAATTATCGACGCACTGAAGCACAACAGCGAAACCCAACTCGTCAACGACCAGTTGAGTGAAATCCTTGCCGTTGCCGACTTTGTGAAATTCGCCAGTCAGCGTCCTCTCGCCGACGACAACGAACGCTCATTCCAGCGTGCCGTCAACTTTGTGAACGCCACAAAGCCACAGCCTGTGACCGACAATAATAAGACTTCAAAAACCAACAATAAGGAGGGCAAGAAATGATGAACTTAGCACACCCAGGCTACTTGTGGCTATTCCTGCTGTTCATACCGCTCATTGCGTGGTATGTATGGAGCCAGCGTAAGGCTAATCCAAGTATGCGCATGTCGTCGATTAGTGCCTTCAAGGGGCTTTCCACCAGTTGGAAGGTGTATGTGAAGCACTTCTCGTTTGTGCTGAAACTTGCAGCCCTTTCGTGCCTGATTATCATCTTGTGCCGCCCACAGACCTACGACAAATGGTCGATGAGCGACACCGAAGGCACCGACATTGTGATGGCTATCGACATTTCAGCAAGTATGCTCTCGCGCGACCTTCAGCCCGACCGTCTTGAGGCCGCCAAGAAGGTGGCAAGCGATTTTGTGGCGAAGCGTGAAAGCGACAACATCGGTCTGGTGATTTTTGCTGGTGAAGGTTTCACACTCCTTCCCATGACCACTCATCAGGCCACGCTGCTCAACACCATTCACGAAATCAGCATCAATATGCTCGATGCCGACGGCACCGCCATTGGCGACGGTATTGCCACCGCCATCAACCGTATTAAGGACGGCAAGGCGAAGTCGAAAAGCATTATCCTGCTCACCGACGGCACCAACAATTCTGGCGTGGTGGCACCGCTCACCGCTGCCGAGATTGCGCAGAAAGAGGGCATTCGCATCTACACCATCGGCCTTGGCACTCGTGGCACAGCCGAAACGCCATACGCACAAGGCTTCGGCGGCGAACTGCTCTACAAGCCTATGCCTGTGACCATCGACGAGGAATCGCTCAAGAAAGTGGCACAAATGACTGGCGGCAAATATTTCCGTGCCACCGACAACGATGTGCTCACCAGCATATTCAACGAAATTGACAAACTGGAGAAAACGAAAATCGACGTAAAGAACTTCACCAACACTCAAGACAATTACATGCCATGGGCATGGGCGTTGCTCTTGCTCGTGCTGCTGAATCTCACTATCAGCTACACCGTGCTACGTCGCATACCATAATGGTTTTCTTACAGCAAACATTATAATATAATAAAGAAAGATAAAGGTTTTGGCTATGTTTAGTTTTGCTAATCCCGAATATTTATATCTCCTTTTGCTGCTCCCCATAGTGGCAGGCTTGTTCTGGCTCTCTCAACGTGCCAAAGCGAAGAAAATCGCCAAGTTTGGCCGCACTGGAGTGGTGAAGGAGCTCATGCCTGAGCAGTCGAAATACAAGCCTTGGATTAGGCTGACGGTGGAACTGGTGCTTTTAGCCACCATCGTGGTGATTCTGGCACGCCCTCGTGGTGGCGCACAGGAAACCAACACCACCATGAAGGGCATTGAGGTGATGATTTGCCTCGATGTGTCAAACTCCATGAATGCGGCAAGTGACGACGACGCTCCCGATGTGAGCCGCCTACAACGCTCGAAACAGGTGCTTGAAAAACTCATCGATCGCATCACCGGCAACAAGGTGGGACTGATTGTGTTTGCAGGCAACGCCTATATGCAGATGCCTATCACTGGCGATGCGCAGAGTGCGAAAATGTATCTCTCCAGCATCAACACCGACATGGTTCCAACCCAAGGCACAGCCATCGGTGCAGCCATCAATATGGCGTGCCAATGCTTTTCGAGCAATCCTCGCACACAAAAAACGATTATCGTCATCACCGATGGCGAGAACTTTGAAGACGATGCCGTGAGCAGTGCAGAAGACGCGCGCAAGAAGGGCATCAGCGTGAATGTGGTGGGTATCGGCTCGGTGAACGGCTCGCCTGTGCCTACTGCCGACGGCGAGGTGCTGACCGATGAAAACGGCAGTCCTGCCATTTCTAAACTCAACGAAAAGGGCGCGATGGAAATTGCCAAGGGCGGCAAAGGCGTGTATGTGAACGGTGCGGCAAGCGATGCCGTGGATGCGCTCAACGACCAGTTGATGAAGCTCTCGAAAACCGACCTCGGCAGTTACAACTATTCACTTGAAAGCGAGCTGTTCCCCATTTTCGCTTGGATTGCGTTTATTCTGCTGATTGCCGAGCTATTTATCCTCGACCGCAAGAACCCAATCTTGAAGCGATTCAACTTCTTCACCAAAAAAGAGCAAAAGAAATGAAACATTCAGCTATATATATAATAGTATTGTCGGTGATGTCGCTCACTTGGCTTTGCGCTTGCTCCAGCCACAACGATGGCAATAAGCCTGCCGAAAGCACTAAAGCGGAGCGCAACTTCATCGTGGAAGGCAACGAGCAGTATGCCCAAGGTAATTACACCGAGGCAGAAGCCGCCTACCGCAAAGCCCTGACGGAAAACCCAAATTCCGCCATGGCGCAATTCAACCTTGCCAGCGCTCTGCTGCGCCAGGACCCTAAAATGGGGAAAAACGCCCCTGCGCCAGTTCAATCCCAGCAAACCGACACCACCCAGCAAGAGCAAATGAGCGAACAACTGCAACACGCTGTAGAAATTCTGAAAAGCCTTGTGGAAAGCAGCACCGAACCTGCCGTGGTGAGTGTGGCAGCCTACGATTTGGGCAACATTTCCTACAAGCAGCAAGACTATGGTCAAGCCATTGAATGCTACAAGGAGGCGCTTCGCAAAAATCCGAAATACGATGACGCAAGATACAACCTGCGTATGGCTCAACTGAAACAAAAAGACAAAAACAAGAATCAAAACAAAAATCAAGATAAGAACAAGGACAAGAATAAAGACAAGAATAAGGATAAAGACAAGGACAAGCAAAATCAAGATAATAAGGACCAAAATAAGGACCAAAACAAAAATCAAGATAAGCAAAACCAACAACAACAGCAGCAACAGCAGCAAAAAGGCGGTATGAGCCAGCAAAACATGGAGCAAATTTTGCGCACCATGCAGAATCAGGAAAATGCCACCCAGCAGCGAGTGAACGCCGCAAGAGCCAAGCAGCAGCAAGGTGAGCGCGCACGCACACGCAACAAGTGGTAATCCCCCACCGCCACAGCGCGTATCCGCTTTTTATCACACTACTTTTTTTTTGATGATGAAATTATTCAAACATATAATCTACATAGCATTAGCGATTCTGATTTCCGCGCCAGCGCTTGCCCAACGACTTGAATATGTGGGCGGTGGCAACATGGGCGGAAATAAGTTTCAACTGGTGTACCAACTTTCCGGTGTGTCGAGCCCTGGCACTTTCAACGCACCGAAAGTTGAAGGCGCTAAGAAACTCTATCAGTCGGGCGCGCAAGCCATCGGTTCAAGTTCAAGCACCACGATAGTGAACGGCAAGGTGATTGAGCACAGCAGCGGCAATGTGTATCGCTACACCGTCACTTTCAAGGCTGAGAAGGAAGGTCGCTTGACTGTAAGCAAAGCCTCTGTAAATGTGGGCGGTAAGCATATCACAGCAAAAGGTTTTCAAATGAATGTGAGCAAGGGCGAACGCCAACAGCAAACCCCACAATCCATCATGAGCCAACTCAGAGGCAGGGGCGTGAACGCCGAAGACCCATTCTCGCAAGGCGAGGAGAAATCGGTCACTGCCAACGATCTGTTCGTGAAAATCGAGATGTCGAAGTCGCGCGTTTACGAGCAGCAAGCCGTGGTGTGCACCGTGAAACTCTACACCAAGTTCCCTATCAAGGAATTTATGCCGCTCCAGCAGCCTGAATACACAGGCTTCCTGATTGAAGACATCACACCAAAAATGGCTGGCACGGCACGAGTGGAAAACTACCACGGGCAAAACTACTACACCGCCATTCTGCGCAAGAGCATTCTCTATCCTCAAAAGTCGGGCACACTGACCATCAATTCTGGCGAATTTGATGTGATTCCGGTGCAGCGCAGAGTGTATGTGGGGCTCAACAGCGCTATTGCCGTGCCTGTTGATGGCGATAAGTTGCGCATCAAGAGCAACAGCGCATCGGTTCACATCACTCCTCTCCCCTCTCCACGCCCTGCGGGCTTTACCGGTGCTGTGGGTGAGTTCTCCATTAAAGATGCCATCACCCCAGCCAATCTGAAGACTTTCGCCACCGCTAACTACACCGTCACTGTGACCGGTAGCGGCAATATCAAATACATCAAAGCCCCCACCATCGGCTTCCCGAAGGAATTTGACACGTTCGACCCTCAAAACGACATCAAGACGGCTTCTGAAGGCGACGATGTGAAAGGCAGCATCAAATTCACCTACCAGTTCATTCCACAGCAAGTGGGCGTTTTTAGCATCGCCGAAAGCGAGTTTGTGTATTTCAACCCCAACACCGAAAAATACGAAACGCTGAAACTCCCTGCCCACAAACTCACCATAGCCAAAGGCAACGGACAGCCCTCGAATGCAAATGCCGACGGCGAACGAATGACCGACATTCACCCTGTGCACAGTGGCGACATGAATTTGAGCAAGTCGCACACGCTGCTGCTCGACACCTTCGGCTACTGGTTGCTGATTCTCGTGCCGCTTTTCGCATTTGTGGGCATTCTCATCTATTACCGCAAACTGGTGAAGGAGCGCACCAATGTGCAGCTCATGCGAGTGAAGCGCGCAAGCAAGGTGGCCCAACGCCGCTTGAAGCAGGCTAAAAAACACATGCTTGCCAACAACAGCACCGCTTTCTACGCCGAAGTGCTCACCGCTTCGTGGGGCTATCTGAGCGACAAATTAGGTATTCCTGTGTCGGAACTCAGCAAGGAGAACATTGATGCCGAACTGGAGAATTACGGCGTAGATGCCACGCTCCGTGCCAAGATGCTTTCGCTGCTTGAGAAGTGCGAGTTTGCCCAATATGCTCCCGAACTGAGCGGCAACAATATGCACACTGTGTTTGATGAGGCTGCCTCCGTTATGGACCAACTGGAAAATGTGAAACGCAAAAAAACTGTTGCAAAATGAAAAAATCGCTCATTCTGCTGATTTCAGCTTTTATATATACGGTGATGGCTACTGCCGCCACCACCGACAATGCCGATAGCGCCTACAACCAAAAGTGCTATCAAGATGCCATCAAAATCTACGAGGCGCAAGCCCAGGAAAGCGGCACCTCGTCGGATTTGTACTATAATTTAGGGTGCGCCCACTATAAGATGCAGAATGTGCCACAAGCCATTCTTTACTTTGAGCGCGCGCTGGTGCTCGACCCTTCGAACGCCGACGCGAGAGCCAACCTGCAATTTGTGCGCGAGAAATCGCAAATCGAGGAATACACCTCCGACAGTTTTTTAACCGACCTTTTCCAGTCGAGTGTGAGTCAGCTGTCGAGCAACACTTGGGCTATTATCTCCGCCATCGTGTTTGTGATGCTGCTGCTTGCCATTGCCGCCTACATATTCATGAACAGCATCCTGTGTCGTAAAATCGGTTTCTTCGGTGCTGGCATTCTGCTGGTGGTGTTTATCACCACTATGGCATTTGCTTTTTATCAGCGTTCGGTGGCAGTAAATCACACCGATGCGATTGTGATGCCACAAACCGCCACCCTCAGCACCGCCCCTCACGCCCCATCGGAAAAAGAGGTGGCTTTCAAGCTCAAAGGCGGCACAAAGGTGAGCATCGCCGATTCTGTGGTCACCGCTGGCAAACCTGTGGTGGTTTGGTACAAAGTGGAATCGGCACACCACGAACCTGCGTGGATTAATTCAGTTGACGTTAAAAAAATCTGAGAAATATGCTTGAATACCTGAAGCAACTTGATGCCGAACTGCTCTGCACGCTCAACGGCTGGAACTGCCCCTACGCCGACCAACTGATGTGGCTGGTTTCGGGGAAGTTTTCCTCGGCACTCATCATCATTGTGCTGCTGGCACTCTTGGCGCGCCACCGCTCTTGGCGTGGCATTCTCACGTTCGTAATCATGACGGCTCTGGTGGTGCTGCTTGCCGACCGCATTTCGTCGGGCATCATCAAGCCCATAGTGGAGCGATTGCGCCCCACCCACGACCCCGATTTGCAAAACATCGTGCATGTGGTGAACGGCTACCGTGGCGGACTCTACGGTTTCGTTTCGAGCCATGCCGCCAACCTGTTTGGCATAGCCACACTCATCAGCCTTGTGCTACGAAACCGTGGCTCTTGGCTTGCGATGATGGCATGGGCGGCGATAGTGGCCTACAGCCGCATCTATCTTGGTGTGCATTACCCAGGCGACATTCTCGGTGGCACGGTAATTGGCATAGGCGTGGCATTTTTTGTGTTTTGGATATGGAAAAGGCTCTCAAAAAAATGGACAATTCCTGCCCCAGATGCTCTGTTGAGCCAAACCGACGCAAAAATTATCAATTTCGCCATTGTGTTTAACTTGCTGATAATCGCCATTATCGCAGTATTTAAAAGCTTTTGACGAAAAATAACACGCAAAATATTTTGCAATCTCCAATTTTTGTGATAATTTTATAGCATAAAATAAAACCATTTATTAACTAATTTAATTTACATAATCATGCCAAAAACAATTCCTTTTAAAGAACTACGTCGCATCAAAGACAGTTTACCTGAAGGTTCAATCCACAGAATTGCGGATAAGTTGAACATGACAGACCAATCAGTTCGTAACTATTTCGGAGGTTCAAATTATGAATACGGCACCAATATGGGCGTTCACATTGAGCCAGGTCCCGATGGTGGTTATGTAGTTCTCGACGATACAAAAATTTTAGATATGGCCCTCGAAATTCTTGGACAGAAGGAGGAAGCCTAAAAGTTGACAACAAGAAAGAATAGCATGGGGCCAAACATTAAATAGAATGTGCGAGGTTCCATGCTTTTTTATATCTACAATACATTTATATATTCATCACTTTTCACTTAAATCATCATGGCATCAACTCAAAGCAACAACAACGATCCCAATCGTCTTATCACACTTGCCATTCACACCTACGACCGGGCTGTGATTCTCAAATTCCAACTTGAGCAAGTTGGTATCACTGCTGTTCTCCACAATGTGAACCTGTCGGAGCCAGTGGTGTCGGCTGGCGTGCGTGTGCGCATCAGAGAAAAAGATTTGCCAAAAGCCTTGGCTGTGGTGGAAAGTGAACAGGCACCCAACAAAGCCGCGTTGAAAAACGACAGAAAGGTGCTCATTCCTGTGGATTTCAGCGACTATTCCATCAAGAGCTGCATTGTGGGATTTGAATATGCCCGACGCTATCACGGTAGCGTGGTACTGCTGCACGCTTACATGAATGCCGAGCGCAAATTCACTCTGCCTTTCGGTAGCGACCGTTACGAACGCAGCGGCGACGACGACAACACACTTCGCGCTAAAGCACTCTTGGCAATGAAAAATCTCCGCTCCAAACTCGAAAAGATGATTGTGGACGGAAAATTGGCGAATGTGACGTTTGAAACGGCTGTGCGCGAGGGTGTGCCAGAGCATTGCGTGCTATCCTGCGCCGAGGAGGTGAAAGCGTGCCTCATAGTGATGGGCACCGCCGGCACCAGTCAGAAAGAGCGTGCCGCACTGGGCAGTGTGACGGCTGAAGTGCTCGACGCCTGCAAGTTCCCCATTATGGCAATTCCTAAAGACGCTGAAACCAGCCGACTTGCCAATGTGAAGAATGTGGCATTTTTCAGCAATCTTATTCCCAACGACCTGCTTTCATTCGACTTGTTCTCACACCTGCTTTCGGTGAACAAAATGAAGGTGAGCATCGTGCATGTGGAGGAAAAGAAAAGCAATCAAAAATATACAAGGGAGGCCAAAGAGCAGATTATGAAATACTGCACCGAGCATTACACCCAGTGCGAATTTCAGATGACTGAAATGAAACTCAGCGACGACCTTGACGAGTTCAGAAAATTCACTGAGGAGAAAAAAATCGACCTCATAGTGATTCCTAACAAAAAAACGAATATCTTTGCACGACTGTTCAACCCAAGCATTGCGCACCGTGTGCTGTTTTCAAGCGACACGCCGCTGTTGGCAGTCCCCATACAATAAACCCAAATCGGTCATTAGGCCGTGTAAGGATTTTATAGATTACTTCTTGCGGTCTTTCGGCTTCTTCTAAAACTCCGAAATTCCACAAGCCCTAATGACCGATTTGGGATAAAGCGAAAGTTGATTATTTTACACAAAACACACACCTAACTTATTTTTTACTACGATGAAATTGAAAGCGTTTATCCTCGCAGCAGCTGCAGTGGCTTTTACGCCAGCAATCAGCACACAGGCTGCCGCCGCAACACAAATTGTGGCTTTTCAAAAAGATGCTAAAGCCGCCCATGTGAAGCAAATGCACCGCGTGTTTGCTCTTTTAGGCAGCGGCAACTATGCCGGCGCATGGCAAGAGCAACTCAACCTCGAAAAAATGATGGCTGCCGACCACCAGGCATACGAGCGTGCGCTCTACCCTCTCTACGATTTGAGCAACGCCATGTTTATGGCTTGCCCATCGCGTCAGGGCGTGAGTATGCAGCAAGACCCGCTGCAAGCCATTCAACTGGTGCGAAATGTGTATGTGCGTGGCGTGGGCATTGAGGATGCCAACAAGTTCCTTGGTGCCGACGACATCGAACTTTCTATCGACATCATCAAAAACATGGTGGAAAAGCAACTGATTGAAGATGTGAAAGCCACCCACACCGCCGATGCCTACCGCGAACTCCTGACCGTGCTCGACAACAATCACCCTGCCTACAAATATGCAGCCGAGCAAGTGGCAATTCTTGAATTTGACGAGAGTTGCAAAACCGTGGCAGGCTGCCACGCCTATCTTCGCAACTATCCCAATTCGCCATTGATTGAGAAGGCTAAGGCACAACTTCTAAAGTTGGAATTCACCCACGCCAAGGAGGTGAACGACGAGAAAACATGGAATAAATTTATCAGCGATTATCAGTTTGTGAGCGAGGCTTCCACACAAGTGGGCGAAGCAAGAAAAGCGTTGACGCACTTACAGGAAACACGCCTGTGCAACAAAGCCACTACACTTGCCGAACTCGACGACTACGCATCGTCGCACCGCCGCGATGTGGCAAACCGTGTGTTTGTGGCTTATGATAATCTCGTGAATCTGCCCACACACTCCTACCGCTTCATGAGCCTGAAACTGAATTTCAACGGCTTTGTGGGTAGCGTAGATGAAACCATCACCGAAACATCTGGCACCGTTACGCTCAACCGCTACAAATTCAATGCGCAAGGATTGCTCACCGAGGCATACAACGGCCACACACGAGTGCTCACGCAATACACCTACGCCTACGATGCCAAGCACGGCTATTACTTGGTGGGGAAAAAGGAAAAGGGAAAGTCGTATGCCTACAAATGCACATACGGTGCCAACGGGCGCCTCTCTCGCATCACCTGCACCGATGGGCAAGTGATTAACTTCACCTACGATGCCGACGGTCGCATCACAGAGCGCAACGAGACCATTGCTGGTGGCAAAAACCGCAAGTCAACTTATAAAAGCGGAAAAATCCGTACCGAGAAAACGAGCGGAACGCTGCTGAAATTCTTACGCTACGACGGCAGCCGTGCCACACAAATCACCTCTGAAAAGGGTAAAACAAAATATGTGTGGAACTACACCTACACCACCAACGAGAGCGGACAATGGACCCGCGTGGCCGCCACACTCAACGGCAAACCACGCCTCACCATCACCCGCACCTACCATTAATCAATGGAGGTGAGGATAAGAATCCAAATGGAGCAAAGCACAAAAAACACCGACGAGAGCAGGAAAAGTTGACGACGAATGAACGCGCGTTCCGCCTTTTGGAACGCGCCATTCATAAATGTGAATGCCGACATAAACAGGAAAAAGTCGTCGATATATCCCATCCAACCCACACGGTCGAGATCAAGTGGCATCACCAAATAAGCAATTGCCAACAGCATATACACCACACCCACAATGCGCAGCACCCTCAATGTTCGGGCAGAAATCATTTGATTCATATTTGTTATCTGGTTTTTGGAGCACTCAGAGCACTCGGATTAATCGGAGGCTTAGACCTCTAACTTCTAATTTCTAATTTCTAATTTCTAATTTCTAACTTCCAATCTCTTTCCATCCTTTTTGGAAAAAGGCTTGGTTGTAGTCGTTGGGGCGGAGGATTTCGCCGTCGTAAATCACAATGTCGATATCGATGGGCACTTGCTTGCGTGCGCGCATTTCTTCAGTGCGTCCCTCCGCTATTTCGTGTTGCTTGAGCAAGGCGTTGAGTTGCTCCAGCGGCACATCGGTATAACCTTGCGCCACAGCGTTGAGATAGGTGGAATCGCCATGAAGGGCTGTGGTGGTATAGAGCATCGAACTCCGTAGCGGAGCCAACACCCCTGTAAGCCACTCCATTGCCGCAACCATTTTTTCACGACGATTTTCCACATTGCTGGCAACGCTCAAAACCACCTCTTTCATTGCTGCACTCCTTTCATCGACAGGGCTATACGCTTGCGGTCGAGGTCAACCTCTATCACCTTCACGCGCACATGCTGACCGATATGCACCACTCGCGACGGATCGCTCACACGACGGTCGGAAAGATGCGAAATATGCACCAGTCCGTTTTCGTGAATGCCTATATCCACAAATGCACCAAACTTGGTGATATTGGTCACCTTGCCATTCAGCACCATATCTTTACGCAGGTCTTTGATGTCGTTGATGGAATCGTCGAACTCAAAAGTTTCAATCTCGCTTCGTGGGTCGCGACCCGGTTTGTCGAGTTCGCACATAATGTCGGCAAGCGTGGGAATACCCACTTTCTCGCTCACATAGTTCTTGATGTCAATGCTTGCGCGCTTCGCCTTGTCAGCCATCAATTCAGCCACCGTGCAACCGCAGTCGGCAGCCATTTGCTTCACTATGCTGTAACTTTCGGGGTGAACGGCAGAGTTGTCGAGCGGATTATCGCTTTCGGGCACGCGCAAGAAGCCTGCCGCTTGAGTGAAGGTTTTCTTACCCATTTTTGGCACATTCATGATGTCGGCGCGCGAACTGAATCCACCATTCTCGGCACGATAATTCACTATCTTTTCAGCCAACGCTGGTCCGAGACCAGAAACGTAGGTTAGTAATTCCTTACTCGCTGTGTTGATGTTCACGCCCACGCTGTTCACGCAACTCTCCACAGTGAATGTAAGTGCTTCTTTCAGTTTGTTTTGGTCCACATCGTGCTGATACTGCCCCACGCCTATCGACTTGGGGTCAATCTTCACCAGTTCTGCCAATGGGTCGAGCAAGCGGCGGCCAATCGACACAGCACCACGCACCGTCACATCTTTATCAGGAAACTCATCGCGTGCAATCTTCGAGGCTGAATAGATGCTGGCACCGTTTTCGCTCACCACATACACATCCACCTTTCGGCTGTGGCGCAGGCGTTTAAGGAAGCGTTCGGTCTCACGGCTCGCTGTGCCGTTGCCAAGCGAGATGGCATCGATGGCGTATTTCTCCACCAGTGCGCACACTTTTTCCGTGGCTCCGTCGATGTCGTAGTTAGGAGCCGTGGGATATATCACATCGTGATGCAGCAAATTGCCATTCTCATCGAGGCAAACCACCTTGCAACCTGTGCGGAAACCAGGGTCAACTGCCAAAATGCGCTTATGCCCCAATGGTGGTGCGAAAAGTAACTGGCGTGCATTCTGCGCAAACATATCGATGGCCTCATCATCGGCTTTCGACTTTGACAGCGCGGCAAACTCTGTTTCGATAGATGGTTTCACAAGGCGCTTGAAACTGTCTTCCGCCGCTTCTTCCACCAGCATGGATGCTTTTCCACTACCTTTCACCACTATACGGCAAATGTTGTCGATGGCGCGGTCGTCGTTGATAGCGATGCCCACCTTCAGGAATCCCTCTTTTTCGCCACGGCGAATGGCAAGGAGTTGGTGCGACGACACACGGCGTAGCGGCTGGCTGTAGTCGTAATAATTCTCATAGTTACGGCCCTCAATCTCCTTTCCTTTCACAAAATGGGAATTGAGCACGGCATCATGGCGGAAAGCACGGCGCACACTGTTGCGCACTGCCTCGCTCTCCGAAATCCATTCGGCAATGATGTCTTGCGCACCAGCGATGGCGGCTTCCACATCAGGCACGGCATCGGAAAGGAATTGCTGTGCACGGCGTGAAATGTCATCGGAGCGTTGCGCCATGATAATCTTCGCCAATGGCTCCAGCCCTTTCTCGCGTGCCACCTCTGCCCTGGTGCGGCGCTTGGGCTTGTAAGGCAAATAAATGTCCTCCAAAGTGTTTGCGTCCCAACAGTTCAAAATCCTCACCGACAATTCCTCGGTGAGTTTTTCTTGCGCCTCGATGCTCTTGATTATCGTGGCTTTACGCTTTTCAAGTTCGTTATAGTAGTTGAGCCGTGTTTCCACCGACTGCACCGCTATTTCATCGAGCCCACCAGTCACTTCTTTACGGTAGCGACTGATGAAGGGAATACTGTTGTCGTCGTTGAGCAGCCCAACCGTTCCAGCCACTTGGTGAAGCGGAATATTGAGTTCTTGCGAGATGAGTTGTGATATTTTGTCAGCCATAACTTATGGTTATTTTTTCTTTTTAAGTGTGATAACGGTGATTTCTGGTTTCACGCCTATGCGCATAGGCACACCCACTTCACCCACACCCGTATTCACATATAATGATTCATCGCCATTGTGATACTCGCCGCGCCAATATGGCGAAATGAGCCGTGCCGGCGAGATTTCCACACCGAAGAAGCTAAACATCAGCTGCATGGCATGGGTATGCCCCGACAGCATCAAATCGATGTGCGCTGTGTCGGTGTAATTGTCCCAAACATACGGCACATGCTGGAGCACTATCTTATAGATATGGGGATTGGCGATTTGTGGATACACCTCACGCAGATAAGCGGGTATTTTCCAATGCGGCGGACGGAAACTATGCAGCCCCACCACCACAATGCTATCGGCTCCACGATGTCGGGTGAATGTGGAGTCGTCGCACACCGTCCACCCCATATGCCGCTGCTTCTCCAATAAGTTGAGCGAATCGGCACGCCACTCCTGCTCTGATGCCCATGGGAAATATGCCTTGTAGTCGTGGTTGCCCAAAATGGAAATCACGCCGTCTGGTGCGTGCAACCTTGAGAAAACCGACACAAACGGCTCTACCTCTTTAGAGTGGCGGTTCACCAAATCGCCCGTGAAGCATATCATATCGGCTCGTTGGGCATTGATGCAATCCACATATTCCGCCACAAAAGCGGTGTCGGTGCCATAAGTGCCCACATGCGAATCACTGAATTGCACTATGCGGTAGCCGTCGAAAGCGTCGGGCAAACGTGGGCTCTCGATGGTCACATGCTTCACTTCGAGGGTGAATGGGGTGACGAATGTGCCCCACACGCCATGAAATATCAGCAATACGAATATCGCCACTGCCGCACATCGCACAAATCGCTTCGCACCACGCCGCAGCCATTTCAGCCACGAAAGTGAGTAGATAAGCAGCGAAATAAACTTTGGGGCTTGTATGCCGTAAAACACGAGCAAAAGCCACATCGCCAAGCGTATAGGCTCATCAGCAGTCTGCTGGGCTAAGACTATTGCCAAACCTAATGCGGCATACAGCACCACGCTCACGCACGCATAGGAAGTAACTGCCCACCGTGGCCACACCTGTGAGCGGAGCAACCTACGGTAGGCAAATATGTCGATAGCCAAGTTGATCGCCAGGGCTATCAATAGCGGTATGAGGTGCAACTTCATTAACGAATCACTTCAATGCCTCAAGCTGATTGGTGAGCGGATTGGAGTACATTTCGAGCATACACTTATACATAAAGTTGCGGTCGAGTTCGTTGTATGGAACCTGCACTTTCTCAATCTGTCCATTCAAATATTGCTTGAATGCCTCACACTCTTCTGGGGTGTATTTGTCGGCAAAGTCTTGATTGTCGAACAAAATGTCGTGAGCAATATAGTTGGTCTTGAATATCTTGTAGTTGCTGTGAATCTCGTGGTCGATAATTGCACACACGCGGCGAATCATCAACAGTTTGTCGAGGTCGGCAGGAATGGTGTCGAGTTTGTCGTTGATGCAAGGCACGAACGAATAGTGCACCTTACCCTTGTAGCCCATGATACCGGTCTGCATACTCACGAGGTCGTCGCTCTGCGACTTCTTGAAGTTAGGGTCTTTACTCTTGAGCAAGAACTCGGTGGCTTTGAGGTAATCGTTAGGGTCGTACTCATAACTAATGGCAATAGGAGCGATGTTAAGTTCTTTCAGACTTTCGAGCATCGACACCTCACGGTTGCCGTAGGTGAGCATCTTGAGCAAACTCTCCTGGGTGCGGTCGTTGCTGTCTTTGCAACGTCCCTCGCGCTGTGCCAACCATACCGACGCATTCTTCTCCCTGATGGCGAAGTGAATGTAGCGTGAGAGTTGCACGGCTGCGGCAAGGGTCTGCAAGCGGCCCAAATTGCGCTTCACGATGAAACTCTTATTGAGGCGAACCAACTTGGTGATCCAGTCGTAAATCAAAAGATTGTTGCCAATAGCAATCTCCACGGTGTCGTAACCATTGCTCGAGAGCAAATAGCTCAGCTGTGCCGAGTCGAGCACAATGTCGCGGTGGTTGGTGATATGAAGATATGGAGTGTCTTTATCGAGGCATTCCATATTACTGAAAGTGATGCCGTCGCTCGTTTTGGCGAGAATGCCACCCACAAGCGGTGCCATGATTTTCTGCTGAAATTCCTGCTTTGAGTTGAGGCTCAAAAGCAGACGCGACACGTCAGAAAACTTCTTGTCGGGCATCACAAATTTTACAACTTGTTGAAACATTGGTTTTTCAACCAATATCGACATTTCGTTATGAAAATCCTTGTCTGAAATCGGACAGATATCCGCAAACTCGGCAGGAACGATTACATTTTCTTTTTCCATAATACTAATTCTTTTCAGAAGGTGAATACTCTTTCAAAGGTAGCAATTATATCCAAAACAGACAAACCCATAACAAAATTTAATATACATCTGAAACAACTAACATATTTTTAGAACCCCCACCCACACAATCCCCCACAGAAGTTGCGATTTATTCAAGATAAATTTGTATTTTTGCGAATAAAGCCCAACCACATTAATAAATTGAGATAATATGAGCAAGTTTAAATACCCCGTCGACACCGACCAGTTTCAGATAATCAGGGAACAAGGTTTGCTATATGTTGACAAGACCGACTTGATGTTCGACCTCGCCAACAGGTATCGCTATGTGTTTCTTGCTCGTCCTCGCAGATTTGGCAAATCGCTGCTCTGCAACACTTTCAAAGCATATTTCCAAGGGCAAAAAGAGCTGTTCGAGGGGCTGAAAGTGATGGAGATGGAGAAAGAATGGAAAAAACATCCAGTACTTCATTTCACGTTGAGCGGCTTGAAAAACGTAACAGTGCCGCTCGCACAGTCAAAACTGGAAAACCTCATTTCTGATTACGAGAAAATCTATGGCTGCGACCCTGAGCAGAAAACGCCTGGCGCACGCTTCCGTGGACTGATTCATAGAGCAAAAGAGCAGACAGGAGAGAATGTAGTTGTAATTCTCGACGAATACGATGCTGCCATTATGCGACTGATGTATGAGCCGGAGCAACTTGCCGACATGCGCTCAATGCTTAGAGAGTTTTACCAGGTATTGAAAGACGAAGGTGCATATCTCCGCTTTGTGTTCATCACTGGCGTGACCAAATTCTCACAACTCAGCATTTTTTCCGAACTGAACAACCTCAACCAAATTTCTCTTGACAACAGGTATTCAGGAATTTGTGGCATCACTCAGGAAGAACTCGACACCGTTCTTCGTCCATGCATAGAAGATTACGCCCAAAATCTTCACATTAGTGTAGATGACGCTTATGCACTGTTGAAGAAAAACTACGATGGCTACCATTTCTCGCCAAAAGGACAAGATGTGTATGCGCCATTCAGTTTGCTAAGGGCTCTTGACAAAAACGATACTAACCACTACTGGTTTGAATCGGGCACTTCTACCGCCCTGCTGGAACATCTGAAGCGTTACCCCATTACCCGTGCGCTGGATTACGACGGCGTGGAGGTATGCGAAAATGAGTTCAGCATTCCATGCGAGAGTGCCGACACGCCCATGCCTCTACTCTACCAGAGCGGCTATCTCACCATCGCTTCATACGACCCTTTGCTCAAACTGTATGTGCTGAAAATCCCGAACAACGAGGTGAGGAAGGGGCTTATCGACTGCTTGATGCCAATCATCTTGAAACGCACGGTGGCCGACAACAACGGTTTGGTGACAGCCATGGCAAAGGCCATATTCAGTCGTGATTTGGGCAAAGTGCTCACTGCGCTACGCTCCTATATCGCTAAAATCCCATACGACATCATCACCAAGGAGGAATGGGAATGCAACGAGAGTCGCGAGGCGTTCTACAAACTACTGATTTACATGGCATTCTCAATGCTCAACTCCATTGTCGATACCGAGGTTAAAAGCGTTTTGGGCAGAGCCGATGTGGTGATACAGACCAATGCCGACATCTTCGTGCTGGAACTGAAGGTGGACGACACGGCAGAGAACGCCCTCCAGCAAATCGACAGCAAGGGCTACACTATCCCTTACGAGGCCGACGGCAGAAAACTCTCCAAATGCGGCATCTGCATTTCATCTTCCGCCCGCAACATCACCCATTGGCGCACCACCGATGCCGACGGAAATGTGGTTGACGAACAGAAATTCAACTCATAAAAAATATCCATTTCACCAACAATCGCCACCGGCACCACGCCGGTGGCTTTTTCATTTAGAAAAAAACGAGGGCGGAAAAATGTAAGAGTGAAAAAGGGTGAAAAATGTGGGATAATTCAAAGAAAATTCCTATCTTTGGAATTGCATTACATAACTACATTTATTAACTGCTGAAAAGCCCTATTAACCAAACGTGAAGTATCTACTTCTACCTCAGACCGACACTCGCATTCTTCCATTCTATTTGGCAATGGAGGAATATGCCGCACGCATCATCAAAGATGATGACATATTCTTTATGTGGCAAGTGAATCCTACCGTAATTTTCGGAAGAAACCAACTTATCGCCAACGAGGTGAACATTCCCTACTGCCGCGAGCACGGCATTGCCACCTATCGCAGAAAAAGCGGCGGCGGCTGCGTGTTTGCCGACATGAGCAACATTATGATGAGTTACATCACTTGCAGCGACAATGTGGAACTCACTTTCTCGCGCTACACAAGCGCGGTGGTTGAGGTGCTGAAAAAGTTGGGGCTGAATGCCAGCGACAACGGACGCAACGACATTCTTATCGACGACCGTAAAGTGAGCGGCAACGCTTTCTACCATCTGCCAGGACGCAGCATCGTGCACGGCACAATGCTTTTCGACACCGACATGGCGCACATGCAGGGCGCAATCACCCCATCGACCGAGAAATTGGCATCGAAGGGAGTGAAGAGCGTGCGAAGCCGTATCACCACGCTGAGCGAGCATCTGGCAGGAAAGATGAACATTGAGCAATTCAAGGACTTTGTGAAGAGCGAAATGTGCGATGGCGACATTCTGCTCACCGACTCCGACATCGCACAGATTGAGGAAATCACGCAGACCTATCTCACGCCAAAGTTCATCTACGGCAGCAATCCACGCTGCACCAACACCATTCAAAAGAGAGTTGACGGTGTGGGCGAGTTCCAAATCAGCATCGAACTCGACCACAACATCATCAAAGACATCAACATTGCTGGCGACTTTTTTGTGCTAGGCAGTATCGACGAGAGCATCATCGCTCCACTGAAGGGCGTGAGTTACACTCGCGAGGCACTGACCGAGGCGCTCAAGGACCTTGACGCAAGCACTGTGATTGCAAGCATGACTACAGAACAACTTATTAATACAATCTTAAACTAAAAAACGACTATTATGAGCGAAGAAATGAAAGTAACCTGTCTGCACGACAAACATGTGGCTTTGGGCGCTTTGATGAGCCCATTCGGAGGTTTCGACATGCCTATCCAATACAAGGGCATCGTCGACGAGCACAATGCAGTGCGCAATCAAGTGGGCGTATTCGACGTTTCACACATGGGTGAAATGGAAATCACAGGCCCTGAAGCAGAAAAATTCGTAAACTACATATTCACCAACGACATCACCGATGCCCCAGTGGGTAAAATCTTCTACGGCATGATGCTCTACCCCGACGGTGGCACCGTCGACGACCTTTTGGTGTACAAGATGGGCGAAAACGACCTTTTCCTCGTTATCAACGCCGCCAATATCGATAAGGACGTGGCTTGGATTATGGAACACGCTAAAGACTTCGACGTGAAGGTTGACCACCAGAGCGACATCTACGGTCAACTCGCCGTGCAAGGTCCCGACAGCGAAACCGTGCTGAAGAGCGTACTCGAAATCGACGCTACCGACCTCATTTTCTACACATTCAAGACCATGCAATATGATGGCGAAACCATCATCGTGAGCCGCACAGGCTACACCGGTGAAGACGGCTTCGAAATCTACGCAAGCCACGCCGCTATTAATAAGATGTGGGATTTGCTCATCGAGGCAGGTGTGCAGCCTTGCGGTCTTGGCTGCCGCGACACGCTCCGCTTCGAGGTGGGTTTGCCTCTCTATGGCGATGAACTGAGCGCAGAAATCTCTCCAATCGACGCCACACTCGGTATGTTTGTGAAGTTGGAGAAGGCTGGCGGCTTTATCGGTCAAGAGGCTTGCGCCAAGCAGAAGGCAGAAGGCAGTCCTAAGAAGCTGGTGGGTCTGGAATTGCACGACAAGGCTATCGCACGCCACGGCTACGAGGTTATGAAAGACGATAAGGTGGTGGGCTACATCACCACTGGCTATCGCGGCATTTCGGTGGAAGGCAAGAGTTTGGCATTCGCATTGGTTGACCGCGCTGTGGGCACCCTCGGCGAAGAACTCAGCGTGAAGATTCGCAAGAAAGTGTTCCCTGCCACTATCGTGAAGAAGAAATTCTACAAAAAATCATACAAGAAATAATACTAACCAATTATAAACCAGAAGACGCGCCAAAAAGAAAATGGCAAATCTTCGCATAAATCAAAAAAAACAACTATGAGCAAAATTATTGAAGGCTACTATTACTGCGATTCACATGAATTTGTGAAAGTGGAAGGCAACATGGGTTACGTGGGCATCACCGACCACGCACAACACGAACTCGGCAATGTGGTGTACGTTGATATGCCAGAAGTGGACGACGAAGTGACCGCAGGCGAAGAATTTGGCGCAGTAGAAAGCGTTAAGGCTGCCAGCGACTTGTTCTCTCCAGTAAGCGGAACAGTAGTGGAAGTGAACGAAGCCCTCGAAGATGAGCCAGGCCTCATCAACAAGGATGCTTTTGAAAACTGGATTATGAAAGTGGAATTGAGCGACAAGAGCGAACTCGAAGACCTCATGGACGCAGCCGCTTACAAGGCTTTCATCGGCGAATAATCACTTTTTCAAAAAACAAAGGGTTGGGGAACTCATCTCTGTAGGTTCCTCAGCCCTATATTCTCATTTAAAACAACTATTATGAGTTATAAATTTTTCCCACATACCGAAGACGACATCCGCGCGATGCTCAAAACCTGCGGGGAGAAGAGCCTTGACGACCTTTACAAGGACATCCCCAAAGATTTGGTATTGAAAAAAGAATATGATCTGCCAGAGGGTTTGAGCGAAATTGAAGTGCGCAAGTTCTTCAACGGTCTTGCCGACGGCAACGAAACGCTGAAGTGCCTTATCGGTGCTGGCTGCTACGACCACTACTCACCATCGGTGGTCAACAGTATCGTGAGCCGCAGCGAATTTCTCACCTCCTACACTCCTTACCAGGCTGAAATATCACAAGGCACACTCCAATACATCTTTGAATATCAAAGCATGATGGCGATGCTCACTGGCATGGAAGTGTCGAACGCATCAATGTACGACGGTTGCACAGCCACCGCCGAGGCTATGATGATGGCTGTGGCTGCGGCTAAGAAGCGCAACAAGGTGCTGATTTCCGCCACCGTCAATCCTATCGTGCGCCGCGTGGTAGATACCTACGCTAAATATCATGGCGTGACCATCGAGGTGATTGCCGAAGCCGATGGCGTGACCGACCGCGCCGACTTCGAGGCTAAGGTTGCCGCCAATGATGTGGCTGGCGTGATTGTGGCTGCACCTAACTTCTACGGCATCGTGGAAGACTACACCGGCTGGGCTGACTTCTGCCACTCACACAAGACGCTCTTGATTATGAACAATGTGGCCTCTACCCTCGGTGTGCTGAAAACTCCAGGCGAATGGGGTGCCGACATCGCTGTGGGCGACGGTCAGAGCCTTGGTATTCCTATGAACTTCGGCGGTCCTTACGTGGGCTACCTCTGCACAAGCAAGAAGTTGATTCGCAAGATGCCAGGCCGTATCGTTGGTGCCACTACCGATATGGAGGGCAAGCGCACATTCGTGCTCACGCTGCAAGCCCGCGAACAACACATTCGCCGCGAGAAGGCTACCAGCAACATCTGCTCTAACGAGAGCCTGATGGCTCTTTACGTGACCGTGTATATGGCACTGATGGGCAAAGACGGTTTGAGGGAAGTGAACGAACTGGGCTACAGCGGCGCTCACTATTTGGCTGAAAAACTGTGTGAACTGAAGGGATTCAGCATGGCATTCCCCGACAAGCCATTCCTCAATGAATTTGCTGTGAAGTATGACGGCGACATCGACGAACTGCAAAATGTGCTGCTCGACTACAACGGCGTGCAACTGGGCTTGAAGATTGCCGACCACACTTTGCTGCTTTGCGTAACCGAAACCATCAGCAAAGACGAACTCGACGAAGTAATATTAACCTGTAAAGCTTACACGGAAGGAGAAGACGAAGATGAATAATACATATTACGGAACACTCATTTTCGAGTTGTCAAAACCAGGTCGCAAGGGCTATTCCCTTCCCAAAAACGAGTTGAGTGACTACAGCATCGCACAACTTCCCGAAAATCTGCTTCGCCAAGAGGCTCCTGCCCTCCCTGAAGTGGACGAACTTACCGTGGTGCGTCACTACACCAATATGAGCAACAACAACTTCGGCGTTGACACCGGTTTCTACCCATTGGGCTCTTGCACAATGAAGTACAACCCAAAAATCAACGAGGAAATGGCTGCTCACCCACAATTCACTGCACTCCACCCTCTCCAGAATGTGGAAACCGTGCAAGGCGCTTTGTCCGCTTACTATCAACTCCAACGCAGTCTGTCAGAAATCGCTGGTATGGCAGAGTTCACGCTCAATCCATTCGCTGGCGCACACGGTGAACTCACCGGCTTGATGGTGATTCGTCGCTATCACGAAAGCCGCGGCGACGCTAAGCGCACCAAGATTATCGTTCCCGACAGCGCACACGGCACCAACCCTGCAAGTGCGGCAGTTTGCGGACTCGACGTGGTGGAAGTGAAGAGCAAGCCCGATGGCCGCGTGGATGTGGAAGACTTGAAACCTCTGCTCGACGACACCATCGCAGGTATGATGATGACCAACCCTAACACTTTGGGCCTGTTTGAAAACAATATTGCCGAAATCGCAAAACTCGTGCACGACTGTGGCGGTTTAATGTACTACGATGGCGCAAACCTCAACCCAATGCTCGGAAAATGCCGCCCAGGCGACATCGGTTTCGACGTGATGCACATCAACCTGCACAAGACATTCTCTACCCCTCACGGTGGTGGCGGCCCTGGCAGCGGTCCTATCGGCGTGCGTGAAGGTCTTGAGCAATTCTTGCCTAATCCTCGCGTCACTTGCGAATTTGATGAAGACGGCATGGTTGACTATAAGATTGAGATGGGTGAGGAATCGCTCGGCTGCATCAGTGGCTTCCTCGGCAACTTCGGCGTGATGATGCGTGCGCTCGCCTACATCGTGACACTCGGCAGCGACAACCTGAAGTGGGTAGGTCCTTTGGCAACTCTCAATGCCAACTACATCAAGGAATCGCTGAAAGACTGCTACGAACTGCCTATCGAGGGCGTTTGCAAGCACGAATTTGTGTTCGACGGCTTGAAGGACAAGAGCACTGGCGTTACCACTCTCGACGTGGCTAAGCGTCTGCTCGACTACGGCTACCATGCGCCCACCATCTATTTCCCATTGCTTTTCCACCAGGCTTTGATGATCGAGCCTACCGAAAGCGAAAGTAAGGAAACCCTTGATGGCTTCATCGCTGTGATGAGGAAGATTGCGCAAGAGGCTGCCGAAAATCCTGAACTGGTGAAGACTGCTCCACACAGCACGCCTGTTCACCGTCTCGACGACACCAAGGCCGCCCTCAAGCAAATCGTGACTTGGAACGAACTCTGCGAAACAAAAGATTTGTAAAAACCCGAAAATTAGAAGTTAGAAATTAGAACACAGAAATTAGAATCTATTAGGTTTTAGGCTTTTCAAGGTAAAAAAGCCAGCAGGAAGGAGTGTCAAATCTCCTAATATGCCAACGCCATAGCGTAGGGACATGCCTTTGGCATGTTACCAAGGCGTTGATACATTGCTGATTGCATCGAAACATGCCGAAGGCATGTCCCTACGAAATGATGAAATCACAAATTTGACACACCCCCATCTCCACAAAAAATCTAATTTCTAACTTCTAATTTCTAACTTCTACATATAATATCTCTTTTCCAATGAAATATGACATTCTCATCATTGGTGCTGGTCCTGGTGGCTATGAAATGGCTGCCGAAGCTGCTCATCGTGGGCTGAATGTGGCTATCGTTGAGCGAGGCGAGCTTGGCGGCACCTGCCTCAACCGTGGCTGTATTCCCACCAAGGCACTGTGCCGCAATGCCGAAGTGCTCAACCTGCTTCACGATGCTGAAGCGTTTGGCGTGAGCATCAGTGGCATGGAAGTTGACTATGCGAAAGCCGTAGAGCGCAAAGACGCCGTGGTGACACAACTCCGCGACGGCATCGGTATGCTTCTCAATAATCCGCAAATCACCGTTATGCAAGGCGAAGCCAAACTCATCGACGCGCACACCGTAAGCGTAGGCGGCGAAAACGTGGAAGCCCAGAATATTGTGATTGCCACAGGTTCCGCTCCTAAGGCTCTGCCTATCGAGGGTGCCGAATTTGCCATGACCAGCGACGAAATTCTCGCAATGACCACTCTGCCTAAGAGCCTTTGTGTGATTGGCGGTGGCGTTATCGGCATGGAGTTTGCCGGCATTTTCAGCAGTTTTGGCGTGGAAGTGAGCGTGGTGGAATTTTGCAAAGAAATTCTCCCTCCTTTCGACAAAGATGTGGCAAAACGCCTGCGCACCGTCATGGGCAAACGTGGCGTTGACATCAAAGTGGGCGCCGGCGTGAAGTCAATCGCCAAAAACGAAAACGGCTACACCATCACCTACGAGGCTAAAGGCAAAGAACTGGCTATCGAATGTGAGGCTGTGCTGATGGCTGTGGGCCGCAAACCTGTGATTCCAAAGGGCGTTGAAGCCCTGGGCATTGAGGTGAGCCGCCGAGGCATTGAGGTGAACGACAATATGCAGACCGCCGTGCCAAGCATCTACGCCATTGGCGATGTGAACGGCCGCTGTATGCTCGCACACGCTGCCACAGCTCATGGTATGTGCGCACTGAGCGCCATCGAGGGCAAACCTTGCGCCATGAAACTCAACATCGTTCCAAGCGCAGTGTTCACCACCCCAGAAATGTCGATGGTGGGCCTCACCGAAGAGCAATGCAAGGCGCAAGAACTTGATGTGACTGTGAAGAAAGGTATGTTCCGCTCCAACGGCAAAGCACTTGCCATGGGCGAGACAGAAGGCCTGGTAAAGATTATCGTTGACAATGCCACCCGTCAAATCCTCGGCTGCCACATCTGTGGACCTCACGCCGCCGACTTGATTCAAGAAGTGGTAATGGCAATGAACGCAGAAGCCACCATCGACACATTGGCTTCAAGCATTCACGGCCATCCAACCCTCAGCGAAGTAATCCTCACCACAGCCCACCAATTCTAACGAATTCCACTCATTCCGAGGCAATTCATACAACGCAAACGAAAGGACATGCTCCCAAAAAAGCATGTCCTTTCTTCTTTCCCCCATCACCACGGCATATATCAATGCATCTATGGCAGCGATAACGAAAGGGGTTCAGTGGAAAAATACTGGGGGACTGAAACAAAAACATAAAAAACAGCCTTTTGGCGATGCCAGTGCTTCGCACCTGTCGTTAGTGCTGTGGCATGTCTGATTTCAAGC
>OLSD01000368.1_pt1 | contig 48322 bp, 46 predicted proteins | sample 1672211 | NCBI WGS metagenome assembly OLSD01 (sample SAMEA3136659, study PRJEB25190) | human gut metagenome | reverse complement strand
ATTTCGCTTCGCTCCATTACATCTTTTCTGCATACCTGCCTACACACATCAAATTTCTAACGGAATTTCATCGCATCTTCTTCGGGACAACATGTATATCATTTCCCCCCAAAAAAAGCCCCACATCAGTGAGGCTTTTGCGTAGTAAACAATCATTTTTTAGTGAAAACGGCTGCCGCAAGTGTTTTATTTTTGTAAAAAATAGGGGTGGGGATTGAATTTTTTGGACTTTTTACTATTATTGTATGTGACTTTAAAATTGATTGGAATATGAAAAGAGTGCTTTATGTTCATGGGTTTCGAGGTTCTGCGTATGGGAGAGGTTATAAACGAGTTTTGAATGCGCTTCCGGAGGGGTATAAGTTGTTTTCAATTGATTATGATGAGGCTGATTGTTCGCACGCAAGAGAGCAAATTTTGAATTTTATTGACGAATTCAAGATTGATTTGGTGATTGGTTCGAGCCTTGGGGGATTTATCACTTTGACTTTAAATGGGATTCCGAGATTTGTCATCAATCCATGTTGGGATCCACCTGTAGAACTGTGTAAACTGGTGGAGCAAGATGCTGCTTTCATGAAGATGATAAAGACATATATGCCGTATGAAATATGGATAGCGAAATCTGTTAATTATCAAGAGAAAATGCTTGTGAAAGGCTTTTTTGGAAAGTATGATGAATTGTTCGGAACTAAGTATGTGGAAGAGTTTTCGGGTTATTATAGCAGTTATGAAATGATTGACAGCGGGCATCATCTTTCAGAAGAAGGCGCAAAGCAAATTTTTAAGAACATTGACGATTACTGGGAAAGAGTGCGAATTTTGAAAAACATGCAAAAAGACTAATGGATTAAAATTGGGAATGGGGATAGGGTGAGCTGCAGTTTGAATTATTGTGTAAGTTGTGTTAAATGTGGCACTTTTGGAGGCAATAAGTAGGATATGTGTGGAGAATTATGTACCTTTGTAGTACTATTTTTTGTCTTTATGGTGGGAAAGCATAAATGAACGGATAAAGACACAAATAAAGACACAAAGCCACACACAATGGTGGGGGACGACGATGCTAAGTATTTTGCGCTTGCTTTAGGTTTTAGCTAAGTTGCGACCTACTCATCCGTTAATGGCCAAACATACTTAACTGTATGATTTTATGAATAATGTCAATGTAAAATTGGCGCAATCACTCAGGTTGATGATGGCCAACAGTGACATAAAGTAGAAAATGAAAATGACGCAGGATTGCTCGCTTCTATCTTCTACAGCCGACGTGAACGACGTGTATAACAACAAGCGTTTACCAAAGGGCATCCACATAGTCGGGACTGGCGAATCGGTCTCGAAAGTGGGAGAAATAGCTGGTTTTGAAGATGCGGCAAGTGCAGAAAAGCCAGAAAAAGAGAATGCCATACGAAGCGAAGACAAATGCGCCGATGACAAAATCGAAATACCCAGCACGCCAAAAACGGAAGCGGCTCCATGGGGCTATATCTTCATACAGCACATGTCGGCGGCAGTTTTTGAAAAGAATCTCGAAAATCGAAAACTTTTGGGCGATTTCAAGCCGAAGTGTTTCGTACACCGCACAGTTAGATACAAAGACAAACCCGACGGCAAAGGCGTGGTGAAAACGGAAAAGCCTACCGTAAATGGGCTTGTGTTCTTGCAGGGTGCTACCAATCAGTTGAGGACATTCCTGAAACTCAACTTCCCTCAGTATTATCTGGTGAACAACTGTAGCACCAAAAAGCCCGCTTCAATCCCCGACAGTGTGATGCAGCCATTCATGGCAGTGATGCAAAACGAGCCAGAGCGGTTGACATTCATGCGCGAGCCATTTGAGCGATTTGCTAAAGACCATGTGAGGCTCCGCGTGCTTACAGGCCTTTTTAAAGGGCAGGAGGGCTATGTGGTGCGAGTGAAGCGCGACCGTCAGTTGGTGATGAACATTGGTGGATTTGCCGTGGCGGTGAACAATGTGCACAACGAGGACTTCGAGATAGCCGAATAGCCCTCATTTCTATAATATTATGGAGATCTGAATAATACATGTGTAAAGGTAAAGATATTAAAATTGCCGTGGCTGGTACGGGCTACGTGGGACTGAGCATAGCTACATTGCTATCGCAGCACCATCATGTAACAGCAGTGGACGTGATTCCTGAAAAGGTGGAAAAGTTGAACAACCGTATTTCGCCCATTCAGGACGATTACATTGAAAAGTATTTGGCTGAGAAGCCATTGAACCTTGTTGCCACCCTCGACGGCAAGGCAGCCTACGCCGATGCCGACTTTGTGGTGATCGCTGCCCCCACCAACTACGACCCTGTGAAGAATTACTTCGACACCAGCCATGTGGAAGAGGTAATCGACCTGGTGCTGGAGGTGAACCCCGATGCAGTGATGATTATCAAATCGACCATTCCGGTGGGCTACACCCGCAACCTCTACTTGAAGTATGCGCAGAAAGGCGTGAAGAAGTTCAACCTCTTGTTCTCACCCGAATTCCTTCGCGAGAGCAAGGCGCTCTACGACAACCTTTACCCAAGCCGCATCATTGTGGGTTATCCTAAAATCATCGACAAGCCCGAATTTGAGGCGGAAAACAAAGCTATCCAATCGGTTACCGATGTGGAGATGCTGAAAGAGGCAGCTAAGACCTTTGCCGCACTCTTGCAAGAAGGCGCCATCAAGGAAAACATCGACACCCTGTTCATGGGCATGAAGGAAGCCGAGGCGGTGAAACTTTTCGCCAATACCTATCTCGCGCTCCGCGTGAGCTACTTCAACGAGCTTGACACCTATGCAGAAGTAAAGGGTCTTGACTCAGAAGCCATCATCGAGGGCGTTGGCCTCGATCCACGCATCGGTACACATTATAATAACCCATCATTTGGCTACGGCGGCTACTGCCTTCCAAAAGACACCAAGCAGTTGCTCGCCAACTACCAGGACGTGCCACAGAATATGATGTCGGCCATTGTGGAATCGAACCGCACCCGCAAAGACTACATCGCCGACGCAGTGCTCCGCAAAGCTGGCTGGTACGACTATTACAGCAATAACCAGTTCGGCACAGAGCAGGGTGGCTGTGTGATTGGCGTGTATCGCCTCACCATGAAGTCGAACTCCGACAACTTCCGCCAATCTGCCATCCAAGGCATCATGAAGCGCATCAAGGCTAAGGGTGCAGAGGTGATTATCTATGAACCAACACTTGAAGACGGCACCACATTCTTCGGCAGCAAGGTGGTCAACGACCTGGCACAGTTCAAGGCACAAAGCCACGCCATCATCGCCAACCGCTACGACGCATGCCTCGACGATGTGGAATCAAAAGTATATACACGCGACATTTTCAGAAGAGATTAAAAGACAATAAAACAACATACAATTATGAGTATTTTCGCAGGTAAAACCCTTATGATTACCGGTGGAACAGGTTCCTTCGGTAATGCAGTACTTAATCGTTTCTTGAAGACTGATATCGCAGAAATTCGTATCTTCAGCCGTGATGAGAAAAAGCAGGATGACATGCGTCACGAGTATCAGGTCAAATATCCTGAGTACGCAAACAAAATCAAGTTCTTCATCGGTGATGTCCGTAACCTCCAGTCATGCAAGAATGCAATGCCTGGTGTTGACTACATCTTCCATGCTGCAGCTCTCAAGCAGGTTCCTTCATGTGAGTTCTTCCCTATGGAAGCCGTAAAGACCAACGTCATCGGTACCGACAACGTCCTCACCGCAGCTATTGAAGCAGGTGTGGGAGCCGTTATCTGCCTCTCTACCGACAAGGCCGCCTATCCCATCAACGCCATGGGTATCACCAAGGCCATCGAGGAGAAGATTGCAGTAGCCAAGTCACGCTATTCTGGTAATACAAAGATATGCTGTACCCGTTATGGTAATGTAATGTGCTCACGTGGTTCTGTAATTCCTCTCTGGATTGACCAGATTCGCAATGGCAACCCCATCACCCTCACCGAACCTAAGATGACCCGCTTCATCATGTCCCTCGAAGAAGCTGTTGACCTCGTTCTCTTCGCATTCGAACATGGTCAGAATGGTGACATCCTCGTTCAGAAGGCTCCTGCCTGCACCATCCAGACTCAGGCCGAAGCTGTTTGTGAGCTCTTTGGTGGTAAGAAGGAAGAGATAAAGGTTATCGGTATCCGTCATGGTGAGAAGATGTACGAGACCCTTCTCACCAACGAGGAATGCGCGAAGGCAGAGGACATGGGCGACTTCTATCGTGTTCCTGCCGACAACCGTGGCTTGAACTACGACAAGTTCTTCAAGGAAGGTGAGACAGAACGCAATGTGCTTACCGAGTTCAACTCAAACAACACACGCCTGTTGAACGTTGAGGAAACTAAGGCAAAGATTGCAGCACTCGAATACATCCAGAAGGAGCTTTCTGGTGAAGGCAATTTCGTTCAGTAATTCCCCAAGAGAATGAAGATACTAGTAACAGGAGCAAAGGGGTTCGTTGGTAAGAACCTCTGCGCTCAACTCAAGAATATTAAGGACGGTAAAGCTAAGTGCTATGGCGACTTAGTGGTGGAGGACGTATACGAATACGACATAGATTCCACACCTGAGCAGCTTGATGCTTGGTGCAAGGATTGCGACTTTGTCTTCAATCTTGCAGGCGTAAACCGTCCTCAGAACACCGAAGAGTTCATGCAAGGCAACTTTGGCTTTGCGTCCACACTCCTTGACACTCTGAAGAAGCATCACAACGCTTGTCCCGTCATGATCAGCTCTTCCATCCAAGCCACCCTCGCAGGTCGCTTCGGTACCTCCGAATATGGCAAGAGCAAGAAAGCCGGTGAAGAACTTATGTTCGAGTATGGTAAGGAAACAGGAGCCAGGGTACTTGTCTATCGGTTCCCAAATCTCTTTGGAAAATGGTGTCGTCCTAACTACAATAGTGCTATTGCTACCTTCTGCAACAATATAGCCAACGATCTCTCAATTCAAGTCAATGACAGAAGCGTAGAGATGGAACTCCTCTACATCGATGATCTTGTAGAAGAGATGATTGGCGCGCTCAAGGGTGAGGATCATCGTTGTGAGTTCGATGGTGTTGAAACTGTACTCACAGAAAACGGTCGTTACTGTTGTGTTCCCGTTACCCACAAGACCACATTGGGCGAAATTGTTGACATCATCAATGAGTGTGCTGATGCAGCTGCCAACAAGAATGGCATCAATATGATTGAACTTCCTCAGGGCTCTCTTCGCTACAAACTGATGACCACCTATTTGAGCTATCTCCCAAAGGAGAAGGCAATCTACGGTCACAAGATGAATGTTGACCCAAGAGGCTCTTTCACCGAATTGGTTCATTCACTTAGATGCGGTCAGGTAAGCATCAACATCTCTAAGCCAGGAATCACCAAGGGACAGCATTGGCATCACAGCAAGTTTGAATATTTTACTGTTGTCAGCGGCCATGGTCTCATTCAGTTGAGAAACGAAGCCGACCCTGATGCTGAAATTTTGAGCTATGAGGTATCAGGTGACAAAATCCAATCAGTCATCATGCTCCCTGGCTATACTCACAATATTATTAACCTGTCAGACACCCAGGATCTCGTTACCGTCATGTACTGCAACGAAATCTTCAACCCTAACCGTCCTGACACATTCTTTGATCCTGTAGAAAAGTAAATTACTATGGACAATAAACAACCCAAATTCGATTATAGTGGTGTAAAGTGGCAGGAGAACGGTAAACTCAAGCTCTGTATCGTTGTAGGTACACGCCCAGAGATTATCCGTCTTGCTGCAGTGATAAACAAGTGCCGCAAGTACTTTGATGTAATTCTTGCTCACACGGGTCAGAACTATGACTATAACCTTAATGGAGTCTTCTTCAAGGATCTGAAATTGAAGGACCCCGAAGTCTATATGGATGCTGTAGGCGATGACCTTGGTGCCACCTGTGGCAATATCATCAACTGCTCCTACAAGCTCTTCAATCAGACAAAGCCCGATGCAGTCCTCGTCCTTGGTGACACCAACAGCTGCCTCTCAGTCATTGGTGCAAAGCGCCTCCACATCCCTATCTTCCACATGGAAGCAGGCAACCGTTGTAAGGACGAATGCCTCCCAGAGGAGACCAACCGCAGAATCGTGGACATCATCTCGGATGTGAACATGGCCTATTCGGAACACGCTCGCCGTTACCTTGCCGATTGCGGATTGCCAAAGGAGCGTACCTACGTCACAGGTTCACCAATGGCAGAAGTACTCCATGAGAATCTCAAAGATATAGAGGCCAGCGATGTGCATCAGCGATTAGGCTTGGAGAAGGGCAAATATATCCTGCTCTCAGCCCACCGCGAGGAGAATATCGACACCGAGAAGAACTTCCTCTCGCTCTTCACCGCCATCAACAAAATGGCAGAGAAGTACGACATGCCTATCCTCTATAGCTGCCATCCTCGCTCTCGCAACCGCCTTGCCGCCAGCGGATTCAAACTTGATGAAAGAGTCATCCAGCATGAACCGTTAGGCTTCCACGACTACAACTGCCTTCAGATGAACGCCTTTGCCGTGGTCAGCGACAGCGGCACGCTGCCCGAAGAAAGCAGTTTCTTCACCAGCGTTGGCCATCCCTTCCCCGCCATCTGCATCCGAACCTCTACCGAACGTCCAGAAGCCATCGACAAGGGTGACTTCATCATTGCCGGCATTGACGAGAAGAGCCTTTTACAGGCAGTTGATACCGCCGTAGAACTCTGCAAAGACGGTCAGCATGGCATCCCTGTGCCCGATTATGTGGATGAGAATGTCAGCACCAAGGTAGTGAAGATTATCCAGAGCTATGTGGGTATTGTGAACAAGATGGTTTGGAGGAAGTAACAATACATACCTCGCCAGGTATCTAAACAAACTTTGCCATTTATCTTTAGATACTTTATGTTGACATACTATTTTGAGTCCATTCACACCATGTTTGGCGACTTTTGTACAAAAACAAGCACGGGCTGTTTAATAAGTTACCAAAGGATTCAAGGGAATCAAATGTATTCTTGAATATTTATAAGAACAATGAAAAATCTATATATAATTGGCAATGGATTTGACATGCATCATTACTCTCGTCTATCTCAGATACCATAGGTAGCAACCTGCATTCGTTGCGCACCATCTTATCAAAAGATAGTTTACTATATCGATGCGTCAATTATAAAAATGTTCCGATTCCATTGACAGCGGAAAATCTATGGGCTCCTCCGGTTAAGTTTGCCACATCACAACGAATGAGCCGTAAGGGGCAATCCCGCTTCTATGCTTCTTTCGACAGAGAAACTCCACTGTCTGAAGCAGTCAATAACGGAGAAAACGAGTTTCATTGTCTTGGCATCTTCCGGCTGGAGAAAGAAGTCGGTTTGCTCGACTTTACCAATATCCCAGAGCCTAATATTCTCAATGTTCCGGATTATTTTGCCTATCGATTCCTTTATGGTTTTCAGAACGCAATTACTCAACATGTGGGTGAAAGCGAATCCGAGAAACATAAATATGTCCCAACGCAAATCATGCGAGACCTGATCGAAAACGACTTTTCAAGAGCTGGTATAATGGGCATCAAGTACCGTAGTGTAAAGAACGATGGTCATCCTAATGTTGTCCTCTTTCTCGACAATAATACTTGTGGCAATTGCTTGGAACTTATAGATAAAGAAATTATTAACTAATCAGTAATAAGAATCTATCCGATCAAGAAAGTGAGGACTCTATTCGCAATCTGGATATATTTTCAAGAAACACGAAGATTTTAAAGAACTTATATGAACGCTTTTCACAAATTTTGTAATTGGTATTTCTCTAAAAAGGCTCTGCCATACTGGTGCATACTTCTTATCGATTGCGCCTCAGTATATCTGTCTGGGCTGATTGTGTTTTACATTCAGCATGGAGGATTAACCTTGGCGCAGCGTTTCTGGCCTCTGACTTTGGGGCTCCTGCTGTGCTTGGGATTCTATATGGTTTCCTTCTTTGCATTCCACACCTTCAAAGGGGTGATGCGCTATTCATCGTTTGTCGATTTGCATAGGGTTGTGTATTCAACCTTGGCAGCAACCGTTGGAGTATGCCTGCTCCATCAGGTTCAGGTGCATGCTGGACTGACAGATTTTATCTTGATTCCTCGTTTTGGCAGTGCCTTCCTTGTTTTCGTCCTTTCCACTTGTCTGTTGTGCGGCACAAGGGTTGTTGTAAAATCACTTCACGACACATATAGGGGCAATGACACCATTAAGCGAGTTTTCGTTTATGGTAGTATGGAAGGAGGCATAGCCCTCGCTAAGAGCATACGTGCAGAAGTGCCTGCCAGATTCAAGTTGTGTGGCTTTGTGTCATACGATCAGAAAGATAGCGATATGTGGCTTTTAGGAGTGAAGGTGTATGAAGATAATGACAATCTCTTGAATGTCATCAGAGAAAATCATATCTCCGTGATATTGGTATCACCGTTGATGACGGAGAAATTCACTAAGCGCACTTCACTCATTGATGGCTTGGTTAATGACGGTGTGAAGATAATGATGATGCCACCTGCGGAGGAATGGGATGGAAAGAGTGACCTTTCTCATCGCCAGTTGCACGAAGTGGATATCGAGGAACTCCTACCACGTGAGAAAATAGAGGTGGATATGGATGCCATCGGCAACATGCTCCGAGGCAAGCGCATCCTCATCACGGGAGCAGCCGGTTCCATAGGTTCCGAGATGGCACGTCAGGTAGCCAAATTCCAACCAGCCGAACTCGTTCTTGTCGATCAGGCAGAAACTCCCATGCACGATGTTCGCCTCTATATGGCCAACAACCATAAAGACCTCAGTGTGCAGACTATCGTTACTTCCATCTGCAAGGAAGACCGCATGGAGAAAATCTTCTCAAAGTACAAGCCCGAGTACGTCTTCCATGCAGCTGCTTACAAGCACGTACCTATGATGGAGGACAATCCTGCAGAAGCTGTGCAAAATAATATCTATGGTACGCGTGTAATAGCTGACCTTGCCGTGAAGTATGGCACCAAGAAGTTCGTCATGATCTCTACCGACAAAGCTGTCAACCCTACCAACGTCATGGGCTGCTCCAAGCGCATCTGCGAGATCTATTGTCAGGCTCTTAATGCTGCCATTACCAACGGAATCCTTCAGAACAACTCGAACTTTCAGGACGTTCAGAACCCACAAACCAAGTTCGTCACTACTCGTTTCGGCAACGTCCTTGGCAGTAACGGTAGCGTGATACCAATCTTCAAGGAGCAAATCAAGAAGGGCGGTCCTGTCAAAGTTACCCATCCCGACATCATCCGCTACTTCATGCTCATCCCAGAGGCCTGCCGCCTTGTGCTCGAAGCAGGCACCATGGGCAATGGAGGAGAGATTTACGTCTTCGACATGGGCGAACCCTTCAAGATTGTCGATCTTGCTAAACGTATGATAGCCCTCTCAGGAGCCAAGGACGTGAAGATAGAATTCTCCGGTCTTCGCGATGGCGAGAAACTCTTCGAAGAACTCCTTGCCACCAAGGAGAACACCAAACCAAGCACCCATCCCAAGATCAAGGTAGCTGCCGTTCGCGAATATCCTTACGAACTCGCACGCCAAAACGAGATAGAACTCCTCGAACTCTCTTTCACCGCAGACGACATGGAGATTGTCCGCAAGATGAAGGAGATTGTGCCGGAGTATAAACCAAGATTTACGAAATACCAAACTTTAAATGATGAGACAGATTCGCATTAATGCAGATAGCGGTTACTTCTATCGCCTTCGAGGAATAGCCATTCTTTCTGTTGCCTATGCACACTCTCTTTCTATATCTTCGTATCCTCTCAACGGAATTACAAAATTGCTGGCTGTCATAGGCGTGCCGCTATTTCTGATTTGTTCTGGATATTTTTTTAAACACTCCGATGAAGGTTTGAAAGAGGTGTTGAGCAAGAAGATAAGAACAATCGTCATACCTTGGCTTATTTGGGGTACACTAGCATTTGTACTGGAATGTTGTAGAGGTGCTTATGAACTATCATGCGGACAATTGCTTAGATTTATTTTAGGTAATGGTACTTGGTTATATTACGTTCCGGTATATCTTACAATCTATTTTCTATACACAGCCGTTCACTATGATAAGCTTGACAGAATAGTTATAATTTTGTTTATTGTATCCAATATCATAACATGGTATAGCGAAGTATCACTCTTCCCCGACTATCTTACTTGTTATCAGAATCCGCTCAACTTTATAGGGTATTTTGCCATTGGCCAATTCCTAAAAAAGAATAGTATTCTTCAAATTGCAGTACCGCAAAAGGCGGTATTGGGGGGGGTAATTTTACTCATGCTCTATAGTTCAATCTTAGTGATTCTCAGAATTGAAATCACCTACTTCAATCCTTTGGTCATAGTTTATGAGTTACTTGCGGTTTTTGCTATTTTAATCATTGCAAACAAATGTTCGATTTTCACATTTCTTGAATCTTTTGGACGCAAGTCGTACATCATCTATTTCCTTCATATGCAGTGGGGCATTGCAATTTCCAATAGATTGTTTGCCTTTGCTTGTTGTCAAAACGAGTTGATAATGTTCCTCACAAAACCATTCGTGGTAGTCTCGATAACCTTCATAATTGCGAAATTAATAGAATTAATTATAAACAAAATCGGGCTTTCAAAACTTCTCAGCTACATAGGCCTATAAATGTAAGGTATGTCTAATAGAATCCAATATATAGATGCTCTTAGAGCTCTTGCCATCTTTCTAGTTGTCATTGGTCACATTTACCTTTTTGGCTTTGGTTATTATGGTGCAGATTATGGCAGTTCATATTGTCAATACATCTATCAGTTCCACATGCCTTTGTTTTTCTTTATTAGTGGGTTCGTATTGTATAAAGAAAATAAGTCGTGGGGTATTCGAGAATTGAAGAAAGTGGCAGTTAGTAAATTTTCATCTCTCGTAGTTGCCCCCTTGGTATTCATGGCGTTTGTATCTTATTTATATGGTCATACTATAGCAGACACCTTCAGTGATCCCTCAAAGTATGGATATTGGTTTACCTTTACACTATACGCCTTCTTGTTACTTAATGCCACTATTCTACTGCTCGTCTCTAAGTTGGGTATCAATAAATTGGGGGGGGGTAATTCTTTTCACTATAGGTTTAGCGCTTTACATAGCCATAAGCATACATATTCCATCCAAACTTGGCATAAGTGATGTAGCCATGGGATATCTTGGTTTAAACCATTTACGTTACTTCCTCTACTTTGCCATGGGGTACGCTATCAGGTCTTATGAAGTCCATTTAGAACGATATGCTGATGTCGTACTTGCATTTTGTATTGTAGCGTATATTGTTATAAACATGTTTGCAACAAGCATTGCAGGGTTTAGCTCTCTGTTATTCGCGCTTCTATCATCAACTATTCCAGTTTATATCATATATAGAGTTTTCCGTATAAATGGGGAGTATTTCAATCAACATTCAAAGCTGAACTCTTTTATTCAACTTTGCGGAAAGCGCACTTTAGATATTTATTTTATTCACTATATTTTCATATACTCTAATCTCAACAATTTCTTGCCAAGATTTCAATCGATAGACAGCCCATTTATAGAATTTGCGTATGCAGCATTTGGGGCACTAATAATTATCATAGCAAGTCTCGCTGTTTCACAATTATTTAGGTCTTCAAGATTGCTTGCAAGATATCTGTTCGGTTCAAAATAACAAATAGAATGAAAGACAGAAAAAGTATTTTAAATTTAACCACTTCGTTATTATATAAAGTTATAACGTGTGCCGTAGGTCTAATTATTCCTCGTATCTTTGTGATGTCTTATGGATCTGAATTGAATGGATTACAGAGTTCCGTTACACAAATTTTTGCATACATTGCACTTATAGAAGCTGGAGTTGGTGAAGCAACTATACAGTCGCTATTTGGACCAATAGCACGGAAGGATTACAAATCCGCTAATGGTATCCTTTCTGCTACCACCTTCTACTATAACAAACTAGGCTATATCTATTTTGCTATACTGATAGCATTATCCGTGTTGTATCCTTTAATTGTCGAAGTAAATAGTGTTTCTTTTTGGACGGTCTTTGGTTATATTATTTTTGCTGGTGCAACTACAGGTATAAATTTTTTCTATCAATCAAAAATCATATTGATTATGCAGGCTGAAGGTGACATGTACTATAACTCCATGTTTACCATGGCAGCTTACCTTGTTACCTCTGCAATTAAAATTGCACTTATTCTAGCGGGGCAAAACATTGTGCTTATCCAAGTCGCTTTCTTCTTGACAAATCTAGCTTTCATGTATGGCTATTATAGGGTAGCAACAAATAAGTACTCATGGGTCAACTTCAAGGAATCCCCCAATCTTAAGGCGATATCTCAAAAAAGTTCTGTCTTGATCCATAAGATATCTGGATTAATTTTTAATAGTACAGACATCTTACTACTTACGTTTATCTGCAATCTTGAGGTAGTCAGTATTTATGCGATGTACAAGTTGGTAATAGGTATGGTAACAACTATCATTGCGTCGTTTGGAGATAGTATTAATTATAAATTAGGTCAAACATTTAACAATAGCAGCAGGGAGCATTATTGTAAGCTTATTGACTCCTTTAATGTTGGTTATTCTGCTTTTGCTTTCGCCTTATTTTCTGTCACAAGTATTCTTATAATACCATTCCTCCGGCTATACACAAATGGTATGGATATTAACTATATATTCCCTCTTCTTCCGTTATTTTATGTGACTATAGAAGTATTGCAGGTGGGCAGAGAAGCTATGTTGCGAACAGTTACTGTGGCAGGTCATTTTCAAAATACGCTCTACCAGGCTATAATTGAAATGACGCTTAATATCGTTGCAACAGTTAGTGCAATGTTCGTATGTAAACACTTTTGGGGAAATGAAGCTTGCTTATATGGAGCTCTTTTTGGGACTATCGTAGCTTTATTATATCGTACGTTTGATTTAAATCGGTATGCTAACATTAAATTGTTGGGTAGATCGTCATGGAAAACAAATAAAGTTATGTACACCAATATAATTCTATATGGAATTATGTACTACATGATGATGCGATTTAATTGGATTTCGATTGACAGTTATCCTAAACTTTTGATTGCATCGGTGGTTGTTACTGCTGTTGTACTCTTTATATTCATTACTTGCCAAGCAATTCTTAATCGAAGTGAAATAATTTATATATATAGAACACTAAAGAAGAAATAATATTAATATGAGAATTATTCAAATAAATGCTAATTATGGTTTTGGTAGCACAGGCCTTATAATGCGAGATATAGGAAGCGCTATTAGCGAAGCAGGAAATGAGGCGTTCTTCGCATACCAGCGATGTAATGTCCAGCCTACCAATGGCTTTGTCATTGGCACTGTTTTGGATTGGAAATGTCATGCGTTATTGTGCAGGTTTATGGGACGGCAAGGTTTTTATTCAACTTTATCTACAAAGATGTTCTTGAAGAAATTAGATAACATAAAGCCTGATGTTGTTCATCTTCACAATCTTCATAGTAATTATATCAACATAGAAAAACTTCTCAGGTATCTCTCTGAAAATGATATACCTACTGTCATCACCATGCATGATTGCTGGTATTTTACAGGCAAGTGCTTCCATTATATCGACTGTGGTTGCGATAAATTTAAAACAGGCTGTGGTAATTGCCCTAAAAGACTTGCGCCACCAGAAAGTAGGATTTTTGATACGTCTGCTAAAGATTGGGTAGTGAAGAACGACTTGTTGCATAAAATACCAAGGCTTGCTATTGTTGGATGTAGTAAATGGATTACGGAAGAAGCGCGAAAGGGTTTCTTGAAGGACTGCAATCTCTCTTATATTTACAATGGAGTGGATACAAATATTTTCAAGCCGAAACATACAACTAAAAGAAGAAAGTATGGTATCTCTGAGGAAGAATTTGTAGTTCTCGGTATGGCGAACAAGTGGTTGCAAGACCGTAATTACTCAATTATTCCAAAGTTGAAGGATATTCCAAATGTTAAAATTCTTGTGATGGGCTGTACTGAAGATCAGGTCAGGAAGTTAGAAGTTGAGCATCCTGAAGTAATCGCAATCGGCTTTGTTATGGACAGAGAAGAAATATCTGAGTTCTACAATATGGCAGATGTCTTCGTTAATCTGACTCATGCAGATACGTTACCGACAGTAAATATGGAGAGTATCTGTTGTGGTACTCCTGTCATAACTTATAACGTAAGCGGAAGTCCTGAGTTAATACTTGATGGAACGGGGTTCGTTGTTGGGGAGGATGACCATAATGGCGTAATTGAAGCAATAAAGACTATTCAATCCTCTCCAATGAGTAATTGCCATATAAAAGGAATGGACTCGTTTGATAAAAATATATGTTATCGCAAATATGTAGAACTCTATAAATCGCTTTTAGTCTAATGGTTTTATATATTTTAGTTGCATTATGGCCACTCTTCATGATGTATCAATATAAACGATTTTGTATATCCATACAAAATGAACAAGCAAATCTGAAGAAAAAAAACAAATACTTGTTTTGGGCAGCATTTCCAATGTTCTTTATGATTGCGATACGCGGAGAACACATGGGAGCTGACACAAGCGTATATTTACGACATTTTGTAGAAGTTCAAGGGATGAGCTTACAGAATGCTATAGAAACGTCACGTATGGAAGCTGGATATATTACGTTCGTCAAGTACGTTGGTACGATAATTAAAAATCCGTATTTATATCAATTTTTTTATGCGAGCATATATTTTCTGGGGTTTCAGTCTTTTGCTAGGCAACTCAAGGGAACGGACGGGTTTTATTTCTTCTACTTTTTCTGCACGTTTGGCCTGTTTATGTTTTTCTTTACTGGTGTGAGACAATGTTTGGCAATATCGATATGCTTATTCTCATATCAATATTTGGTGCAAAAGAAATATTGGTATGTCATACCATTGATATTTTTGGCATATAACTTTCATAAGAGCGCCATGTTATTTGCTTTTCCTGTGTTCATTTGGAATAGAAAATTAACATGGAAGAACTTCGCTGTATATATTATAGCTTTGTATCTTGCTGCCTCATATTTGTTGAATGTCCAAACATGGATGAATGATAATTTTGAATATGATTACGAGATTGAAGCAGTTGGAGGTGGCGAGATATATTTGTCGATACTTACCATATTTACATTAATTTCCTATTTAATGGTTAGAAAAAAGCAAATGAGTCTAGATGAAGATTCATATTTCAGAGCCTTGTTTAATATTAACATTATCACGATTTTCTTTTGGGTATTGAGATTGCAGACTCGTGTGGCAGAGAGGCCAAGTTTCTATTTCTTAGGTATTTCTTGTGCGTTATTTGCTTATACGATAAATAATCTGACCTACAAGCGTGATGGCCAATTAATGAAATATGGTCTATTGTTCGTGGCTATGGTCTTGTATGTTTATCGCCTCTCTACAAATTTTGCAGGTCTCGTTCCTTTTCAAATGTTTTAGTTTATGAGTGCATTGATTTCAATAATTATCCCTGTATACAATACAGAAAAATATCTTAGCAAATGTGTTGAATCGGTTACAACACAAACATATCAAAATTTAGAGATAATCCTTGTTGACGATGGTTCAAAAGAACCAGCAGCAAGATTGTGTGATGAAATCGCAAATAGTGACTCTCGTATAAGAGTGATTCATAAAAAGAACGGAGGGCTCAGTTCTGCAAGGAATGCAGGCATTGATTCCGCTTTGGGTGATTTTATTACGTTTCTTGACAGTGACGATTATGTGTCACCTACAATATATGAAGAATTAATTTCTGTTTCTTCAGATAAAGTTATAGGAGTATCTCACTTCGTTCGTGTTGATGAGAATGACAAAATCTATAGTCGCTATGATCCGCATATACAAGGAGGTTGTATCTCTTCTGAGAGATATCTTGATGAACTGCTCTCTCATACTGGTGATGTTAGTACTTGTACAAAACTGTTCCATAAAAGCATAATTGGCAACCATCGCTTCGATGAATCTAAATTAAACGAGGATTTGTTATTTATGATTTCTTTGCTTGACAATGTGGATGAATTGGCTTTTACAGGTAAGGAGGGATATTTTTATCTATGTAGAACAGATAGCATTAGTAGCAAATATGGTAAGGCAATAGAGGACATGGTTGGCAATGCAATTGTAACAAAGGATTATGCAATAAATAGATTTCCTGCATTGACTGAACGTGCTTGGCGTTTTGTTTTATACCAACATATGGCATATTTATTATTAGTTCCAAAGTATCTGCAAACTAAAGAAAATTCGTTGTATCAGGATGCTGTTTCTTATATTCGCCAGAACTTCTATAGTCATGGTATAAGAAATAAATTCCTAACGCTAAAGCAAAAAATTATAATGGTTGGACTTATCGTACTCCCAGGCTTTTTGGCGCAAAAATATCAAAAGAAACATAGCATATGAAAATAACTTTTTATTCTAATTTCTTGAATCTTCATCAATTGCCAATGTGCGAAGCCTTCTTGTCACTTCCTGATGTGAATTTTAAGTTTGTAGCTTGCACACCAATACCAGGGGAACGGATAAGGATGAAATATGAAGATATGAACCACAAATATGATTTTGTTCTTTGTTCTTATGAAAATGACGAATCATACGCGAACGCAATGGAGCTTGCTCTATCATCAGATGTGGCGATTTTTGGTTCAACCGATCTAAGATTTCTTTATGCCAGAATGGATAAAAATCTCCTATCCTTCCGATACTGTGAACGAGCTCTGCGCAAGGGAGCATGGCGTAGGTTCATTCCAAGCACGGCATTAAAGATATACAGAGAATATACGAGGTATAGAAATAAGCATCTATACATCATGTCTGCGAGCGCTTTTACTTCCCACGATTTGGAAATTTGTGGTTTTAATTCATCTAAGTGCATAAAATGGGGATACTTACCAGCTGTTACAAAGTTTGATGATATTGGGCACCTAATCATGCAAAAAAAGCACAATCATATAGTCTGGGTAGGCAGATTTATAGAGTGCAAACATCCTGAATTTGCGGTGGAAGCAGCTAGGAGATTAAAGTCCAAAGGTGTTGATTTTACGTTGGATTTTATAGGAAACGGTGAATTATTGGAGAACACCAAAAAAGCAGTTGAAAAATATCATCTTGACGATAGAGTTAAATTTCTCGGATCTTTAACAACAGAGGAGGTTAGAAAAAAGATGGAAGAGGCTTCTGTTTTTATCTTTAATTCAGATAGATACGAAGGATGGGGTGCTGTTGTTAACGAAGCAATGAATAGTGCTTGCGCTGTTTTGGTTAGCCATGTGGTTGGCTCTGCACCTTTCTTGATAAAGCATGGTTACAATGGGTTAGTGTATGAATATGGGAACATAGATGAATTTACCGTTTCTCTTATTTCATACCTTACTACACCTGAAATGGTGAAGGAATTCGGTCGAAATGCTTATAAGACTATGACTGAAATATGGAATGCTGATATCGCAGTATCAAGGTTACATGATATTTTGATTCAAATGAAGGAAGATAAGTCAATATCCTTGTTTCAAGAAGGGCCTTGTAGCATAGCGGAGATATATAAGACTAATTGGTACAAATAATTATTATACAATGAAGAAATTACCAGAAATCACATTATTGCACATAATAGGATGTACGCTGATTCTTTTGTGCCATTATTTTCAAAACGCACATATAGGTTCTCTTGGGGAAATTTTTCTGTCAGGACTCTCGCTTTTCTTTGTTGTTTCAGGTTATCTTGCAGGCATCAAAGAGAATTATGATGTAAAATGGACTCAAAGAAGATTTGTTAGAATACTAAAATCGTACTACACAGTTGTATTACTCGCTCTTCTAATCTATTACTTATTTGCACCTCAGGAACTAAACTACAAATCAACTGCTTATATATTAACATGTACTCAGGGCATAAACTATCTATATTGGAAGTTTAATGATTATCAAGCGATGTTAGGTTTTGGCCATTTCTGGTATATCACAGAAATGCTATTCTGTATAATCCTCACGCCATTGTTTGGGTGTATATATTCAAGGGCAAAACTGAAAAAGACTTCATGGTATGTCTCCTTAGGTGTATTGATTCTGATAGTACAACCAATTGCTATTTTATGCGGCTTTCAGTTAAGTTATGTTATCACATACTTGATTGGCTTCTTATTTGCTAAGGAACATATAAAGCCAACTCGTAAACAGCTTGCATCTATCTATGTTATTTTCATTCTTATAACAATGTTTCGTTTTGCAGGGATGAGAATGATAGACGGTTCTGTGCTATATGATCGCTACATAGCTCTTGTGTCACAAGCTTCTTTGGCTGTTGCGATATTCTATACGGTTTTTTACATCGGTCGTGTTAAAACAATACTTATAGAAACTCTCGCGACAAAAAGGTTAACTATATTTTTGTCTTCTATCACCTATGAAATATATCTTATTCATCATTTCTTTTTACGTGGGCCTTGGCCGATGGAAAACATATTCAATAGCAAAATCTTGGGCGATATAGCTGTAACTGTATTTTCCGTTATCACCGCCTATATGGTAAATAGAATCATTAATTTGCGTATTAACAGATGAAGAAAATTTGTTTAGTGATAAATGGATTTGAACAAGGTGGGGTTTCATCATCAGCTATGAATTTCATTAGAAATGTTAGCCTACTAGGATATCATATCGATGTTGTTGATATGTGTGGTGATACTACCTTGGACTATTCCAATGTACGAAATCTTAAGATTAAAGGTATCGCAAAGTATTGGAATTTGGATGTAGATAAATTACAAAAGGCCTCATTCATTGCGAAACCATTGCTGTGCTTGTTGTCATTCGTAAAGAAGCTAACAAATAGAAGAGGTAAATGGTATCCAATAATTTTTAGGTGGTGTAAACTCGCAGGTGAGTATGATGCAGTTTTTGCATATAGGCAATGTGCGCCTTGCTTCTATTTTGCCTTAAATTGTATACATTCGGAATGTAAGGTAGGTCTTATCCATGGAGATATTGAGTATATGGGCGATATAAGTTCATGGAGTTGTATGTTCCCTAAATTTGATAAGATTGCATGTGTATCAGACGCGGTTGCAGAGGGCTTCAGAAAGAGATTTCCATTGTTATCAAACCGATTCGTGACACTTTACAATATGTTTGATGTAGATGCCATCAAGACAAAAGCCAAAGAGCCCTTGGCTTTTGAAATAAACAGCTCTATTCCTAATATAGTCACTATAGCTCGTCATGATAATGGTCATAAAAAAGTTAATCGAGTTGCCGAAGTTTGTAAAGTTTTACAAAATCGCGGCAATACATCATTTCACTGGTATGTTGTCGGAGGAGGTCCTGATTTTGAACAAAACCAAAGAGATGCTATAGAACTAGGTTTGTCAGGTCTTATTACCTACTGTGGGGCCATGTCCAATCCGTTTGCTATTTTAGCGAAGTGTGATTTTCTTGTCCTACCATCGCTTACAGAATCTTTTGGTATGGTAATAATTGAAGCTAAAATACTCGGTAAACCATCAGTTGCCTCATATTTTCCAAGCTTACCAGAAGTTTTACATGATGGTTTTGATGGTATTATCGCCAAACAAACTGTACTAGATATTGCAGATTGTGTAGAAAGATTGATAGAGAATAGGGGGAACCTCCTTTCGGACATGAAAGAATACATCATAAATCATCCCTATAATCAAGACATAGTAATAAAACAGCTTGAAACTATAATAAATTAGAAATAGGATATAAATATGGTAACACAAATATTGCATGCATCCCAATGGTGCTGGCGCCACCGTTTAACTCGCGTTAGTCGTATATTGGACAAATTGAATCAAATATTATGCTCAACTGATATTCCAGGCAAAGCAGATATTGCACATAATGTTGCTTTTCCTCATAATGGATTGGGCGTTGTAATAAATAACGAATCCAAAATCAGTAGTGGTTGCGTTATAAATGCAAATGTAACTTTGGGAAGTGGCTTCCCTCATGACGGGGCTCCAAAATTAGGCAAAAACGTGTGGGTTGGTGTTGGCGCCTTTGTGGGGGGGGGTATTTCCATCGCTGATGATGTAGTTATTGGAGCAAACTCTGTCGTGACAAAATCCATAACCGAAAGTGGCGTGATAGTAGCCGGGGTTCCTGCCAAGGTACTCCGGAAACTCAATACCCAAGAATTAGACAAACTAATGTGGGATGAAAAAATAAAGAAATAATGAAATGATAATATCTACAGATTTACTTGACAATCTTTCGAAACTAGCAAAGGAATCTCCTCGCCAAAGAATGAATTATGATCTTCGTACTTCCCCAAGTGATACTTCACAGAGAATGTTGAATGCTTTAGAGCCTGGTACTATTGTTCCAGTGCATCGCCATCGTAAATCCAGCGAGACTGTTTGTTGTGTGCGTGGAGCTCTTGATGAGGTTTTCTATAATGAGCAGGAAGATGGTTCTGTTGTTGAATATGAGCGGATACGGCTGTGTGCTGGTTCTGGATTATCGGTTGCTCAAATTCCGATAGGCGCTTGGCATACGGTTGATAACGTAGCAGAGGGTACCATCATTTTGGAGGCAAAAGATGGAGGCTATGAGCCAACTCTTCCTGACGATATTATAAACTGAAATTATAGATAAATTGAATTATGGCAGTACAATATTTAGTGATATTCTTATGTCTCATTGGTCTCGTTTTTTATAAGACGGATTCTCAGCGAGATGTAAGGAAATATATAATTTTTACACTTGTTATTTTCATACTCCAGTCCGCATTACGTAGTTTTGATGTAGGCGCAGATACAAACGGCTATATGCGACAATACAAGGAAGCCATGAGTATGTCATGGAGTGATATATATCAGAACTTTATTGATGTCTATCAATATGGAGTTGGTAAGGATGCAGGATATCCTTTATTCCAAAAGATTATCAGCTATATTCTTCCGACTCCACGCTTGTATTTGTTTGCAGTCGCCATAGCCTTCTTTACATAAATGGGAGCTTTGATGACAAGTTTCCTTCGTACAAGATCGGAAGTTTTTATTTGTTCTGTTTGGTATCAGGCGATGTTCTATAGTTTCTACTCCATTACTGGTATCCGCCAAGTTTTGGCAACCTCATTTGCTTTCTGGGCAATCTACTGCTTGAAACATAAAAAAAAGTGGTTCTACTTTGTCGGTTTGTTAGTGATAGGATCGTTCCTACACAAGTCTGAGCTTATTATGCTTCCTTGCTATTTTCTTGTGAAAGATGTAGTTAATCCAAAGATGGCATTGATAGCAAGCTATGTGATATTCCCACTAATGTTTGTGTTTGGTAGGGCGGTCTGCAATGTGATGGTATTAATATCTTCTTCTGATGTTTATCTTATGTACTCTGAGTCAGATTACGCGGCTCAAGGTGCACAGGTATTTGCAACTGGTCTTATTGGCGTGTCAATTCTGACGCTTTTCAAATTAAAATCATTAAAAAACGAGCCTTATGCTCAGTTTTTTGTGTATATGCTTGCAATAGCCGTGGTATTTACACCTTTGGCATGGATTGACCCTTCATTGATGCGTGTAACTCAGTATTTTTCTCTTTTTACATTGTTTTTGATACCTTACATTTATCGTTGTATGGTACCCAATAATGCTACATTTAGATTTCTCTTTATTCTATTATGTCTCGCCATTGTGTATAGACATAATTTCGTATACTCATTCGATTGGTAATAAAAATGGCTTTAAATCTTTTTTATATAACGAACCGACCCGAGATTGCAACAATTGCACAAGAGGCGGGTGTTGATCGTATCTTTATCGATATGGAATATATCGGTAAGGATGCGCGACAAGGTGGTATGGATACCGTCCAGAATCACCACACGGTGAATGATGTGAAGACAATCAGGAAGTGTCTCTCTTCCTCTGAGTTGCTTGTAAGGGTAAACCCTATACATGATGCAACATCAAGCTATGAGAGTAGTGAGGATGAGATTGCCAGAACGATAGATGCCGGTGCTGATGTTCTGATGCTACCGATGTATAAATCTGTTGTAGAAGTGGAGCGTTTCCTAAAGGTTGTTGATGGCAAAGCGAAAACTATGCTACTGGACGAAACGCCCGAAGCATGCTCGATCATGGATGATGTGCTGAAGATAAAGGAGGTGGACGAGATTCACCTTGGACTGAATGACCTTCATCTGGCTCTAGGTATGGATTTCATGTTTGAGCTGTTGGCTGATGGTACAGTCGATGAACAGGCTGCCAAGATAAAAGCCAGCGGTAAGCCCTTTGGCTTCGGCGGAATTGCTCGTCTGGGTTATGGCACATTGCCCGCAGAACGTATCATAACAGAGCATTATCGTGTGGGGTCCACCAGAGCCATTCTGAGTCGTAGTTTCTGTAACGCAGATAAGGTGGATGATGTGGAGGAAGTACGTCAGATCTTTATGAGCGAGGTGGAGAGAATAAGAAATCTGGAAAAAGAACTCGCAAACTATACGGCAGAGCAGTTTGAGGCGAACAGGCTGAAAGCCATAGAACTGACAGGCCAGATAGTAAAAGCTATTCGTGAAAAGAAATAAATAAGAATACAAATATGGAACAAAGAAAAACAAAGATTTGTGCATTGACCACTATTTCCAAGACTATGGATTGGTTCATTGTGGACAGCATGCGCAACCTTAGCAAAAATGGATACGAGGTGACCCTCATCTGTAATATGGAGGAGGGGTTCAAAGAGCGTAACGAAGATTATGCCCGTTGCTTCAACCTGCCAATGAGTCGTGGCGCAAGCCTTGGCGATATGATAAAGATGCCATGGAAACTGTACAAGATATTCAAGCGAGAGAAGTTTGATGTCATCTACTACACAACTCCTAATGTTTCGATGTATGCAGCTATTGCAGGAGTGATGGCTGGTGTAAAGTGCAGATTCTACAATCAATGTGGTTTGCGCTATGTGTCGTTTGAGGGCAAGAAGAGAAGTGTGTTCAAGTTCATTGAGAAATTCACATGCAAACTCTCAACGACAATTCGCGAACAGAGCCCGATGAACCGTCAGTTTGCCATCGACGAAGGTTTGTGTCCGGCTGAGAAAATTTCCGTTGTAGGCATTGGTGGCACAACAGGTGTTGAATTGAAAGCTTGCGATAGTTTTGATGCTACCGAAACGAGACGTACATTGCGTAAGAAATATGGAATACCTGAGGATGGTTTCTTATACGGCTATGTTGGTCGCGTAAATGCAGACAAGGGAATCAACGAACTTATTACAGCTTTCTGCGAGTTACAGAAGAAGTATGATGACATTTATCTGGCATTGGTGGGTATGATTGACGATACAAATCCGATTGCACCAGAGAATATGAAGATTGCTCAGGAGAATGATCACATCTTCCTGACTGGCAATGTGCCACCATCAGAGGTTTATCCACACATGGCGATGTTTGACGTACTGACCCATGCTACATACCGTGAGGGTTTCGGAAAGGTACTACAGGAAGCTATGGGCGTAAGATTGCCTATTATTACGACCAATGTACCTGGACCTTCGGAAGTGGTAGAAGCAGGCGTAAGTGGTTTGCTGGTGAATGTGCGTGACGCAAAGGACTTGGCAGAAAAGATGGCATTGGTGCATGATGACAAGGAACTGTGTACATCTCTGGCTAAGGCTGGTAGAGCGAGAGCGGAGAAATACTTTGATCGCCCAATCATGCTCAACAATATACTTGAAGATATGAATAAAACTCTTGGAATATGACAAATAATAGTGAATTGCCAAAAGTAATGGCATTGTCAATGAGTACGTGGCATAAGGATAGTCCTATACATACTCAAACTGACTTATTTAAATTTTGGGACCCGGCCAAAGTCGCATGCCTCTATCTGAAAGCTAATAAACCAAACACTCCTGTGTGTTCAAGGTTTTTTCAAATATCAGAGAATGCTGTTCTTCACAGTATATTTTCTCGTAAATCTGTGGGGCGTGAAGTGATTAATGGTGAGGAACTTGACGAAGCAGATAAAAAAGCATTTTCTACAGAGCAAAATCTTTACGCTAAAGCACACAAGAAGAAGAATTGGTTTTTGACAATTGTTCGTGAATTTGTGTGGATGCTGGGAGTATGGAAGACAAAAGAGCTTGACGAGTTTGTTAAAAGTTTCGATCCAGATGTCTTCTTTGTTCCTATTTATCCAAATGCTTACAATGCTAGGATACAGCTTTATTTAATTAGGAAGTTTAAAAAACCATATGTCTGTTTCTTGACAGATGACAACTATTCCTATATGGCGTGTGGGCACAATCCTTGGGCGTGGATACACAGATGGATGTTGCGAAGAGTAGTGAAACCTCTTGCTTCTAATTGCACAGAAATGTTCACTATTACAAGGACAGAAGGTATAGAAACGGACGAGTGTTTCGGTACGCACCATGTTGTGTTGACTAAGGGTATCGACTACTCTAAATTGACGTTTGACGATAGGGCTCCACATACGCCTATCAGAATGGTATATACCGGCAATTTGCTGATAGGAAGAGCAGCTTCACTTTGTGCTATCAGTCGCGCGTTGAAGGAGATTAACAAGGACGGCGTGAAGGTAACGCTGGACATCTATACTCCTACAGATTTGGATGCAGAAAGTACTGCATTGCTGAATAGTAACGGATGTACCAGACATGCCCCTGTAACAAAGGACAAAGTGGCACAGATTCAGAGAGAAGCAGACATCGTGGTCTTTGTAGAGTCGCTGGAGAAAGAGCATAGATATGATGCTCGATTGTCGTTCTCAACAAAACTGACTGACTACTTTGCAAGTGGTAAGTGTATCTTTGCGATTGGTGACAAGGCTATTGCTCCTATCCAGTATCTGGAAGAGTATGATTGTGCCATCACCTGTAGCGATTATGATGATGTAGAAGGACAGTTAAGAAAACTCATCGATAATCCTGCAAAAATAACAGAATACGGACACAAAGCCTTTGAGACTGGTAGATTGAACCACGAAGAGAGTAAGGTGAAAGAGACCTTTGTAACTACGCTCTGCAAGGCTGCTGCACAAAAGAAATAGATTGTCATGAAAAAGAAATACGAAGAAGAAAAAGCCCAGATAATTGCTGAACTGACCGCAGTAGGTGTGCCAGTAGAGCAAGCCGAGGTGGTGGGAGATTGTTTTGCCACCGCTGACGAATGGGGTGTTACATCACATGGTGCGAGCATATTGCCTGCGCATATTGACAAGGTAAATAGGGGTGGATACAATTTGCATCCATCGTTGAAAGTATTGAAGCAGACGGCTGCTTTTGCTGTGGTAGATGGTGATAATGGTTTTGGCCCTGTAAGCGCAGATTACTGTATGCGCATGGCAATGGAAAAGGCAAAAGAGGTAGGTATCTATCAGGTGTTCAGTAGAAACAACAACACGATGGGACCTGCTTTCTATTATCCATTGAAAGCAGCCGAGGAGGGGCTGATTGGCATCCTCTTCAGCAATAGTCCTGCACAGATGGCACCTTTCGGGGGTAAGGAAAAGATGTTGGGAACGAATCCGTTCTCAGCTGTTATCCCTGTGCTAGGTGGTGATCCGATTGTGATAGATATGGCTACAAGCGTTGTGGCAAAGAGTAAGTTCAAGCAATACAAGGCTGAGGGAAAGGCTTTGCCCCAAGGTTGGGCACTTGATACCGATGGAAAGCCGACAACGGATCCGGATGAAGGCATGAAGGGGTTGGTACTGCCTATGGCTGGTTTCAAGGGCTATGGCATTGCTATGCTTATTGATATCCTTTCGGGTATGATTTCCGGTGCTGCCTTCTTGAATCATGTGGGCAGGTTCTATTCGGAAGACAACAAGGGCATGAATGTTGGTTTCTGTTGTATTGCTATTGATCCTCATGTGGTATTGGGCGAAGAATATGACGAGGTAATCAAGAATTACGTGGCTGAACTACGAAATTCAGCCCGTAGTGGAGAGGCTCCTATCGCTCTCCCCGGTGATGACAGAATTGCTTATCTGCACAAAGAGGAATAATGAAAAGAACTGATTACAGAAAACTGTTTATAGAACTGGTTCAGGTATCTCTGGGTGTAGTTGAAAAACTGACGCAAACACCGAGTGCTGAAGATTGGCAGGTGCTATACCGGATGGCTAAAGAACAGTCGCTTGTAGGCATCTGCTTTGCTGGCGTGCAAAGACTTGTGAACACAGAGGCAGAGGAATACTGTGGCATGAGCGAAATGCAATACCTAACGTGGATGGGTATGGCAGCTAAGATTCAGCAACGAAACGAGGTAATGACCGGCAAAACGAAGGAAGCTTTGGCGTTCTTCCGTTCAAAGGGGTTTCCATGCTATGTATTAAAAGGACAGGGAATAGCTAAGTTGTATGGTTCACTTGCTGGTCTTCGCCAATCAGGTGACATTGATGTGTGGCTGAATGGCGGTCGCGAGAAGGTTTATCAGCTGTCAATGGATGTGCTGGGAAGAATAACTGGTGCGAACTACCATCACATACATTTCCCGATGTGGGATGATCCTGAGATAGAGGCACACATCTATCCTTCTTTCCTTTGCAGTCCTTTGAGAAACCATCGCCTGCATCAGTTTGCCAATATGTATCTGCCAACGGAAGGTTGCGAAGATACACCACCAATGAAATATAACCTGGTGTATATCATGCTACATTGCTACAGGCATGTTTGCGGACATGGTGTAGGTATGCGTCAGTTGATGGATTATTATTTCGTACTGAGAAATGACTTTACTGATGATGAACGAAAAGAAGCTCTGCATTGGTGCAAGAAACTTGGTATGAGAAGATTCATCGGTGCGATGATGTGGGTGCAACATGAACTTTTCGGTCTTGAAGAGAAATACATGATCTGCGAACCCGATGAAGAAGAAGGTCCTTTTGTATTGAATGAGGTGTTCCATACGGGAAACATGGGGCATTCGGAAACGCGATTTAATTGGAATAATCATACGCATCTCACACGCTTTATTGCCAATCAGAGACATGGGTAGCATATTATAACGCATTATCCCCATGAGGTATGCTGGAATCCTTTCTTCAATCTCGTACTCTTTGTGTGGAGAAAATACAGAGGGCTAATAGATTATGATTAAAACTTAAAATTTTATATATGAAAGACCGAATCACTCTTCCCGTTCTTACTCCCGATACGGAAATCAGACGAACAGGACTCTTGGATTGGAGGCTTCGCATCGTGTTCTGGATGAATAACATCAGGACGCTGAGGCAGCTATCGGAATACAGGAGATTGCATTTTGAGGGTCGCTTTCTCTGCAACGAGAAGGCGATGACAAACATGACTCTCTTCTTGAATTGCGTGAAGTTGGATTGGAGGGAATAAATAGATATAACTGATTGAGATATGAATAATATAATAACCTATGGGATCGTCTTTTTGACTCTTTTGGTCTTGGAACTTGTCTATTTCAAGATTGCTGACAAATTCAACATCATCGACAAACCCAATGAGAGAAGTTCGCATTCAACCATTGTGCTGAGAGGTGGCGGTATCATCTTCCTGCTGGGTGCATGGGTGTGGAGCATTGCATTTGGCTTTCAGTATCCATGTTTTCTGCTCGGTCTGACATTGGTGGCAGGAGTGAGTTTTATCGATGATATTCACTCTTTGCCAGATTCGGTGCGACTGGTGGTGCAGTTTACGGCTGCGGCATTGGCGTTCTATCAGTTGGGGATGCTCTCGGGCGAATGGTTCGAGACGAATGGCGTGCTTGTGGGTGGATTGCTGATTCTGCTGGCCCTCATCGTGTATGTGGGGGCTACGAACGTGATCAACTTTATGGATGGCATCAATGGTATTACGGCTGGATATGCTTTGGCTGTTCTTGTGCCGCTATTGCTTTTGAATGGTTACAGTGGGTTTCAAATGGTTTCAGACGCTTCGCAAGTTTCAGAAGGTGTTTTCTTTGATAACAGTTTGGTGGTCGTGAGCATTCTTTCGGTGCTCGTGTTCTGCTTGTTCAACTTCCGCCCGAAGGGTAAGGCGAAGTGCTTTGCGGGTGATGTGGGGTCGATAGGTATTGCCTTCATCATGCTGTTTTTGATTGGCAAAGTGATCATTGCCACAGGCGACTTGACGTACCTGATCTATTTGCTGGTGTATGGTGTGGATGGCGTGCTGACCATCTGCCACCGTATCATGTTGCATGAGAATCTTGGCGAAGCTCACCGCAAACATGCCTATCAGTTGATGTGCAACGAGCTGAAGATAGGTCATGTGAAGGTCAGCCTGCTGTATATGGCCATGCAGCTGGTGGTGTCGTTGGGCTTCATCTATGTATGCCCTAATAATGTGCTCTGCCACTGGATGTACCTGATTGGTGCCTACATACTTCTGGCAGTGGCGTATGTGCTGTTCAAGAAAAAGTATTATCACCTTCACGAAGAATATCTTGCATCACTCAAAAAGTAGTCTATCATGATTCAAATAGACAAAGAACTCATAAACAGCTTGTTAGACCAAGCTGTTGTTTCAGAGCGCAAACGCATGAACTATGACTTGCGCACATCAGCCAGTGACAACTCCCAGCGTATGCTGAATGCGCTTCTGCCAGGAACGGATGTCCCCATCCATAGACATCCCATGTCGAATGAGAATGTACTGTTGCTACGTGGTAAATTGGTTGAAGTGATTTACGATGAGGATGGCAATGAGATCGAACGCATCCATCTTGATCCTTCGGTAGGCAACTTCGGCTGTGTGGTTCCTGCTGGGGCGTGGCATACTGTGGAGGTATTGGATCCATCAGTCATATATGAAGCTAAGGATGGCAAATATGGCGAGGATGGCAGTGAAACCTTTGATGACTACAAAGCTAAGATTGCTCAAGATCCATCCCAAGCATCATTTTCCAATAGTCTAGGTGATCTCAAAAGGAACATCGAGTACCTGATAGGTATGGAACGTCAATCTGGTAGCATGGATGCTATTTCCCCACTCTACATCTCACGCATGCTCAATGTCCCATTAGAGGGTGTTGAGAAATGTATGAAGGAGATGGGATTGTAGTAGTAATACTGTAGCGACAAAATAGCTCTTTAGGGAAACAAGAGAATGTCGAGCTTACACATGATTGAATGCCATGAAGATAGATATTTGGTTTGATGATGGAAGATGCTCTTGTTGTTATGCGCCATCTTTCGATAGAAATCTTGTCATAGCTAAAGAGAATGAACAAGTATGGGCAGAGTACCTCACTAAGAAAATTGGTGAATTGCTTACTCCGGATGCTGTTGATACTCCTGAGTTCAAGATGGCAGAGGAAAAGGTTCGAAAGGATCGAGAAAGAGCATTGAGGTTCGAACTCCGCAGAGAAAAGGAACGTGAGGATTACCATAGGCGTAAGGTGATGGCTCGACCAAAGATAACCTTTATCCCGAAAGGACTGACTGTTGACTATGAGAAGGAGTATGCTGTTTTCTTTGACCAGGAGGTGTCATTTTGTCCTATAGACTCGGATGATTTCCTGTATCAGGTTCGCTTGATGAACCGCTGGCAAGACAAGTCTGTTCCTCAGATTATCGAGATGGGCAGACCGGATGCTGCCTATGCGATTGCTATTGAGCTATGTCGCCATATTCCATTATTCTTGAATCGTGATGATCTGCAAGAGTATATCCAAGAGAACAAACCACGTATCAAAAAGATGATTGTAGGGAGTTTTTCAGCTTTGGTTTTATCTGTAAAGGCATGGAATAACGAGGAGAAGCGCCTATATGTGAACAAGTTCATCTTTGAGCAGTCGAAGCAATATACCGACTTCCGTGGATTGCAGAAAACACTCATTCCGATGATGATCTCAGAACCTTTTATAGGGGAACCTGTGCAGGTGACTCGTGAAATGAGTGATGAAGAAGCATATCAGGCACGCCAAGAGCAAAGACGTAAAGAGTTCGAAGAACGTGTTCTAATGGTTGAAGAACGAGAATCTAAATCTCTTATCCCTCTGAACCAAAACCATGATTCGATGATCTTCAATAGGCGTAATGTCACATGGGATCTCACCATCATTGATATACAGGTAAGCAGGGAAGCCAAACTAATCAAGACTCTTGCAGAAATCGGTGACTATATGACCGCAGCAACAAACTTCTTACAACTGACCAAGTCCATGTGCAAGCACTTCATCGAAGACGAGCACTACAACTACTTCGATGACCTGTATGCTCCCGAATACACCATCCACGACCTTGTAGATTATTTCAATAGGCTCATCACCCAAGGCAAATTACCAGAGGATGTAAGGAACTACCTCCACAAAAGATGGGCAGAAATCCAAACCTACGAAGCCTGCACCGATTATGGCTTGCTTAGCCGTTGCAAGCTATAAATCTATCAAAAGATATGCCAAGCAAAAATGACTCCAACTGGTATCAAAACTATGAGGCTCTCAAAGCCTACATTCTTGAGCGCGGTCATCTACCAGACAAACATGTGGTAGAGAACCGCGCTTTGCTTTCCTGGGCGAAGTACCAGAGGAAGAAGATCAAGGAAGGTACGCTGGATGTCAAGAAGCGTGAAATGTTTGAATTATTACTCGCCACTCGCTCAAATGAGCATACTGGGGGAAGAAGACGAAAACACAGTACCAACATCTCCTTATAACATCTCTTGTTTGCTCAATGTGCCATTGGAGGATGGTGAGAGGTGCCATGAGCCGCAAATAGCAAAAATACAGAAATGGGAAATACATTAGAAATGACATTTGCTCCTGAACAGATTGCAGAACTCCCTACCCTGGAAGATATTATTCTCTTCCTTGCTGGTTTGACGGATGATTTTGAAGATGATGGTGGTTGGCTATCGCAAGCCACGTTCCCTCCTAATTGTAGTTGGAATCTTCCAATGGTGGATTTCTTTAATCTGGCAGACAATGATAAATTCATAGTCACGCAAACAGGTTCAAAAAGACATACACTCAAACCTAACCTAAGGAATCGCCCCTTTCTTTATAGAGGACAGAGAAAGGATTTCGGAAGAATTATTTCAGGATTTACAAGAGATGCTTTATCTGGTAATGGTGTATTATCCAGAGAAGAGGCAAGGGAATATCATTTGATAAATAATCTGAAAGCAGAGGATTTCATAGCTTTATTAAAGACACATCCACTGTTTATGATGCTCGATAGGGGCATATTCCTTGAACCAGAACGCAAGCCCATATTTATTAATATGAATTATTATGGACTTGCACAGCATTATGGATTTCATACAGGTCTCATTGATTTTACGACAGATATTGATGCAGCAGCATTCTTTGCAGTTCGCCCGACATGGGCATAATCTAACGGGTGCAAGTCCCGAGCGCACCCCGATAGTGGGAAGCGCATAGTCCGATGCAACGGTGTCTACCGCGAGGAGAATCGGAAGGAAGCTAAGGACAAAAGTCTGGCTCCACGCACAGAAACTTGATACAAGGCTCAAAGTCAGGGGTAAGGTTGCCAAACAAACCAAAGCCCGATAGCTATCCGGACTGACGCGAGTAAATCAAGGGAGTATAAGACTGAAAGATTATGTTCTTAATCGGGGAGGTCTGTGGGGCGAGCCACAAGGCAAGCAGTAACAACGAACCCACAGAAGTCAGCAGATGCTATAGTAGTCACCGCCTTAAAGCTCGTGGGCGGAGACGAAGGGCAAAACTTAACCACACGAGCAAAACTTTATTTACCCGATGAAAGGAGAAAAGCCGAAAACATCAGAAAGCTGCCCTCGGAAGAATAGCTCGGAAAGCGAAAGGTATGAGGGAGTGCCTACTTTGATTGGGATAGTTGGAGACGAACTCGTAGAAGTGCAACTATCGTCAGACAGGATGTTAGAGTACATCCTCACTCCCGACAACCTTAACAGAGCATATAAACAAGTTAAGGCTAACAAGGGGAGCGGTGGAATCGACAGAATGGAAGTAGAGCAACTACTGCCATATCTGCGAGAACACAAGGAAGAGATAACGGAAAGTCTGCTTGGCGGAAGCTACCGCCCCAATCCCGTAAGGAGGGTAGAGATACCCAAAGAAGGAGGCAAGATGCGCCAGCTGGGCATACCCACCGTGGTTGACCGCGTAATCCAGCAATCCATATCCCAGGTTCTGAGCCTGGTGTACGAACCGAAGTTCTCGGAGACAAGCTACGGCTTCCGACCGAGACGGAGCGCGCACCAAGCACTGCGAAAGGCGCAGGAAATCATCAACAGCGGATATAAATACTGCGTAGACCTTGACCTCGAAAAGTTCTTTGACACGGTCAGCCATAGCAAACTGATACAGCTACTTGGCGAAACCATCAAAGATGGCAGGGTCATATCACTGATACACAAGTATCTCAACGCAGGAGTAATGGTCGGACACAAGTATGAGGACACAACGGAGGGCGTGCCGCAGGGCGGACCGCTCAGTCCCATACTGAGCAACATAATGCTGACGGAACTCGACCGTGAACTTGAAAGACGCGGACTTCCGTTTGTGCGTTATGCCGACGACTGCCTCATCTTCTGCAAAAGTCCGAGGGCTGCTGAAAGAGTATGCGAAAGTATAGCGAAGTTCATAGAGCGGAAACTCTTCCTCAAAGTAAACCGCGAGAAAACACATATCGGCAGTGTCCACGGACAGAAGTTCCTCGGCTACTCGTTCAATATGTGAAGAGGAAAGGCTCGCTTGTGCGTTCATCCGAAGACCAAAGCCAAACTACGCACAAAGTTGAAAGAACTGACATCGCGCAGTAACGGCTGGGGCTACGAGAAGCGCAAGGAGAAACTGACCTATGCAATCCGAGGGTGGGTGAACTACTTTCGGCTTGCCGAGATGTGCAACTTTCTAAGGGAAACCGATGAATGGTTGCGTAGTCGCATACGCATGTGTATATGGAAATGCTGGAAACGAGTGCGGACACGCTTCAAGAACCTACAAAGATGTGGTATCGCCAAATGGCAGGCATGGCAGTGGGCTAACACCCGAAAAGGCTATTGGCGCACCGTCCATAGCCCCATACTTACACGTGCTATATCCAATGAGAACTTGAAACGAGCGCACTATCCCACGCTTACGGAATATTACGAGAAAAAGCACCCGCGTTAAGAACCGCCGTATGCCGAACGGCACGTACGGTGGTGTGAGAGGTCGGTAAACACGAAAATAGGAGATAAACGCCCTATGATTAGTGTTTACCTCCTACTCGATTGTACACGCTACTTAGGTGATGATGAGTATGAGCCAGTGACGTATATAGAAAAAGACCCATATGGTGTTGTCTATGTCCACAAGATTCTGCCTGAAGCCACTTTTAAATATTTAGGGTTCAATACAATTGGCCTGCAACTCTATCCGAGGTCTGGAGCGCAGAAAGGTGTTTGCTATAATGAAGGCATTTCACGATTGAACGTGAATGAGTTGGTTCGGCCATTCTATTTTCGTCATGATCCAGAGGTGTCAAAACGGGTATATGACATGCTGAAAGGTGGTAAGTTGCTGTTCCCAAAAGATTCCATAAGCAAGTACGCGCAGGTGATTCTATCTGGAAATGAAATATCTGGTGAGACTTTTGCACAGAATCTATATAGTAATCATGATGATCTACGAGAAAACCTAAGTGTTTTAGAAAAACACAATATTAATGTCAACTGGCATAAGCATATGCATTTTACGAACGAGATGCTACAAGAGGTTCAAAAGGATCTTAGGGATAATCTCTGGGAGATATTCTGTAATCAGATATATTTTGCAGATGATAGGAAAGGAAAGCAAATGCATGAGTCTCTTCTCAATCTGCCCTACAATCCAGCATACAAGCATTATTTTAATGTTAATGAATACGAACGGATAACTGCTTATGATGCAGATCTGCATAGAAGGGCAAGAAGAAATTCATGGAAGAATGATTGAAACATTGAACCGTAAACAAAATAATAAAATTTTGGAATTACCATGATACAAACTATTGAATTTAACAGAGAGTTAGTGAATGCGATGAGAACAGAATTTGTGCATTGCGAAACACTCTTTACTAAAATACATAGTGGTCTTGAAAATGAACTAAGACAACGACTGCGGAATCTTGAATCACATCGAGACGGCAGAAATGCTATGAACCTAGAAACAATAGACCTTTGGGATGCACTTAATGCTTGTTATTATCGTTATAATATTGCTACATTTACAGAATTTGAGCAATCGTGCAAAAGTTGTTACCAATTACAACAAAGATTATTGAATGAAAATGGGCAAGGTTTGGCACTACTTGGATTCAATGTTTCCAATCTGCCAAGCATCAATATTTCATTCAGCAATCCGCTTGGTGTTATTGGATATTTCCGCATCATAAAACTCATTACTGTCTCCATTGAGTGCTGTTATAGTGCTACTCCTAATGAGTTGGAAAGAGAAATACTAGAGAAAGCAAATGATTATCTTGCCATAGATGTGGAGAATTGGTTAGGACAAGCTGTGAAGAATATAATTGTGACTTTTGATGGTTCTACTGATTTGAAGCAACTATTCATACAGCAATTGAAATCATCACGACCTTCCCTCTCTACACCAATTAAAGGAACCCTGTATGATAATATCCTAAGAGAATTGGTTCCTCATGTGGACTTGGCTTATAGGCTGTTTGAAGGAAAGAAAGCTATTAAAGGCAGAAAACTTCGTGATGTAAAAGGAGTAACACTCAAATTTCAAAGTGGTGATTTGCCACCTATGTTTGAACTTGCAAAATGCTTGAAAGGTTATGTTGCTTGTGACAAAGAAGGTGTTCCTGGCGTATATGTTGGTTTCCGTGGATCAGCAAATTTCATGAATTATGTTACAGATTTGCATCAATTGCTGTTTGGACCAGACATCTCGTATTTCCTAGCTGTCGGCATAGTTGCCAAGGTATATGAAGACCTCAAAGAAAATGAATGCCCAATTTTTGTGGTAGGACATTCGTTAGGGGGAGGTCTCGCTCAATTTGCGACAGCAGCTATAGATAATACCTCGACTAGAGCAGTATGCTATAATTCTGCAGGTTTGTCTGATCAAACTCTTAGTACACTTAATCAACGCAAAGCACTCTCCACATACAAAGTAATCCACATGTATGTATCTCCCGATCTGGTTTTCCGTTTTGGGAATCAGTTAGGAAGTGCATACAAATATGAAGTGAAGAAGGATCCGATTCATGCTCATCTGATGAGTAGTGTGCGTAAAGCCGCAGAAAATCAGGATTACATTAAGTTAATATAACTGCGAGTTTTACAATATTGGCAGGATAAATACGTTATATAATCCTAAAGCATTTATAATTATCCTTTATTTCAAATGGGTATTTATCCGACTATGTAAAAATGTATCTGACAGCATATAGACAAATGTCAAAGAGCGAAGAAACTTGGAATGCTAACTATGAGGCCCTCAAAACCTACATACTGGAACGCGGCCATCTGCCAGATAAACATGTGGTAACCAATCGTTCACTGTTGAACTGGGCGAAATATCAAAGGAAGAAAAGCAAAGAAGGAACGCTGGATAGCGAGAAGCGAGAACTGTTCGAATCATTACTCGCCACTCGTTCAACCGAGCATACAGGGGGAAGAAGAGAGGCTTGACAAAACAGATATTTAATAGAGCCTCTTGAATAGTATCTTTTTATATATAAACACCAATCATGTATAAACGCTTTCATCTTTATAGCATAAAATCTTTCTGAAAATGAAATATAGATTTATTACTATCGTTCATAATTTTATCCTTCCCCAAAAGGAAATAACGGTTAACCTTACTCAAGGTTTTTTGTCAAATTGTAGCTCTGTTTTAAGAGAAACATTCGACAACGACCTCTCAGCATATACAATAGGTAGTCATAGCGTAGATGAATTTGAAGGTCAAACATACTTTTATATTGACGGATATTTTGCTGATGGCTATACTCAATCAGTAGTCGATGATTTCGGCACCAAATTAACATTTGCGTTTCTTCGTGTAATTCAGGACTATGTAGAAAGGTTGTGGTATATTGAAGATAATTCAGTGTATATTAGAGATGGTTTTCTTTATACTTATGAAAACAGGATAAGTGATGGTTGCACATTTAAGGCATCTTTATCTGCTATCTTTTCAAAAGCAAATGGAATAATAGAACCATCTGTATTTGCTTTGGAATCCTTGATGCCCCTATCATCTGATATGTTTGTAATTAATCCAGAAAACATAACACCAGAAATAGACAACTACAAAGATGCAACTCAGGATCATTTCTGGAAGAAGAACAAGGTTGAAAGAAAATTGCGAGCCTGGGGGTACATTTTGTTGTCGAGAAGTCAGTCTCAAACGCCTCTAAAAATGATGCTTTATACTATGGCGTTAGAAAGTCTTCTGGGAACATCTACCACAGAATTGAGTCATCGACTTGCAGAGCGTTCTGCTATAATGTTAGGGACAACCCTAGAAGAAAGGACCGAAATTTATACCACAATCAAGAAATCATACGACAATCGTTCTTCTATTGCACATGGCGATTTATTAAAGGAAGACTCAAATTTTTCAGAACGTGTAGTGAAAATTGATAGATATTTGCGAAAACTCATGTCTTTTGAAGAGCCATATAATATGGAAAATGCAGAGATTGACAAGTTCTTTATTGATAAATTGTTGAGTTGAAACGGATAGGCGAATAGAGTAATTATGCAAGCAAATAATATAACAGGTCTTAGACCAAAAGGTGATGTAAGCAACTATATTACCCGCTATTGTGGCATAGAAGAGAATTGTTCTCCAATACTCTCTTATTTGGGTAAAACAGAAAGATACACCCTGGTTGATTTCGTTGAAGGCAAGACAGAGTGCACAGCCAACAAATTCATCTTGTATAGTAGTGCCCAATTGGGTAAAACTACAGAACTGAAGCATGCTGCATGGTTGCTTCAGCAGGATGGCTATGTGGTATATCGCTATGAGGTTCGAGAGCATGTCAATCTAAATGCTTCAGAGTTGCCTACATCACACAAAGAGAATGGCAGAGACGTTGTCGTGATTATAGATGCACTGGATGAGGTGAATGGGAAGGAGCATAATGACCTTTTGCGAACAATTTGCGGTTATGCAAATCTTCATGATGAGATGCGTATCATACTTTCTTGCAGAAGTAATTTCAGGAAAGATGACAAATTAGACTCTTTCACGCCAATATATCTTTATGAGCTGACTTGGGAAGATGCAAAGGCACATGTGATTAAGTACCTTGGAGATAATACTGCGTTTTATAGGGTAATAAAGGAAAATCATTTGGGGGATTTCGTTAGGAATCCATTCTTTCTGAATGTCCTTATAGATTCTTTCGCAAAAGATGGTCGTTTGCCTAGTTCCAGGACTGGAATCTATAACTTGTTTATACAAAACTGTCTGAATAAAGAGTTCAAAGAGAAGAATATTAAAGCCCCATACAAAAATACACGTCGTCAAATTATTCGTACTCTTCAACGTATTGCATTGACAATTCAGTTGCTTGGAAATCAGTCAATATCGGAAGACGATATGTTGACATGTATAGGCGATGATCAGGAAACATTGGAGGAGTGCTTGAGAATCGAAATTATAGAGAAAGATAACAATGGTAGATATACCTTTGTGCATAATGTCTTTCGCGAGTATATGGTTGCACTCTATCTCCGCGATCATGAACCAAAGTTAATGGAGTATTACGCTTCTCTGCCTAATGGCTGGGTGAAGCCAGAGTGGTATAATACCATCATGCTATGGTTGGAGATGTATGGCGAAAAAGATAAGGAAGTCTTAGATAAATCAATAAAATGGCTTTTGAGGTCTAATCAGGAGTTGATTTCATACATTGACAAGAACTTCGTTGATGTTTCCGTGAGAAATTCCGTTTTCAAGGGGACATTGCTTAAATATAAATCACTTGGTATAAGAATGGCTAGCATTCTCTCTGACGATTATCAAAATATGATGAAATTTGCTCAGTCAGAAGAGTCGGTGGCATTCATTATTGAAGAATTTAACGACGAGGAGTCTTCGGCGACATATAAGTTGGATTTAGTCTGCCTATGTATCTTCTTGGATTGGAATACAGTATCTGATGATCAAAAACATGTTTTGGAGAACATACTTTTTGAAAGAATGACAATCGCAGTCAAAGGAGATAAGACGTCAGATCTAGGTTTTGTAGTATTGGAAAACAAGCACTTTGAAACTGAAACTTATGTACAGAAAGTTTTCAATATTGTAAAAGATTGCACACACCCTGAGGCTATTAAGGCATTCGCAAATCTCGCTTATAGAACAGACGTTATCGACCATTACGTGGATTTTCTTTTGGACAAGGAAAAGCATGTCAAAAATATACGAGAGGGAATTACTACCCACGTAATATCGAAGGATATGCTATATTATTCAATGTCTTTTGTCAAGACTCTTGAGAATGCCATCAAGATTCTTAAGCATGAATTTACCGATACACATGGTGGCACATGTATTGATGATAGTCAGATGTATGCAGAGCTTATAAAAAAGATGCTTGATATATTGGTAGAAGCATATCATGACGGAAGAGAAGAGGCTCGTTCTGTAATTAAGGAAGTCTTTTTGAAGAAATTCTACAGATTGCGGTATGGAGTTGCGGATAGTGAAGGCAATCAAAGGATTCTGGATATTTTCAGAAATGCATACTCAAAAATATCTGAGAATGGATGCGATTATAATAATTTTCTCGCAGAGATTAATGAAATGCATGAACGAAAAGATATTTTTGATGACAAGAACACTTCTGTGTTTGTGCTGACTGGATTATGGATGAGCATTGAAAATATAAAGGCACTATACAGAACACTTGATCCAGAATCTGAGCATGATACATGTGTCTCAAATCAGATGGCAATAAGTCCATGGCGAGAAGGACGTCTTCTAACTTCTGATTTGCATTCTATCGTTTTCCCTAAATCGGATTATCAATTAGCCATAGAACGGCGTGAGAAAAAATGGATACAGGAATTGTCCAATTACAGTTCGTTTCGCAATGTCGTAGAAAAAGTCGCGACTTCAATTATTGATAAAACAAGGCGTGAAATAAGAGAGATGAAATTTGAAGATGAGGAAAAAATCAATAAGTATGCCTTGTCCTTTATATACGATTTTGAACGAGATGACAAGACGTATGATGTAGATGCTATTTTATCCTCTATTCAAAATCCAGAGGACTACGATTTGCTTGTTTTGGATGAGATTTCTGAAAAAATAGTAAGTGATTGTAGGGAGAAACAGTATATTGACGAAGAATTAGAAGCCAGGTGCATCGCTACAGCTAAAAGAGTTGTTGAAGAGCTTGCTGATTCTAAAGTTGTTCTTGTTCAACAGTGGCAGCTTAAAGCAATTAAATTGCTACTACATAAAAAATTCGTTGTAGATATACTATGCCTTAAAAAGTTGATACGGTATTCTAATGTGGAAATAACAAGAAAGGGCGATCTAAATTATAACACGAGTTATTCTCTTTTTGACTATATACAAGAGACTATTACTGATAAGGAAGAATTATCTCGATTGATAGTACAGACTTTAAATAACGATTATAGTAATCTTACATATTATTGTAAGTCAAGATTTTTCGAGTTTATTCTTTCAAATCACGTAAACGAAGGATATGATTTTTATCTTGACAGGTTAAAGGGCAATTCCGACTTTTGCTTTAATTCTATTGCAGATGCAGTAAAAGATGAGATTATCCGTCAAAAGATAATATGTGATATATCCGTTTTCTCTGAAGATGTAAAAGTTCAGTTCTGTTTAGAGTTAATCAGAAACTCCTTGCACATCGATTGGGTCAAGGATTTATTAAGCAAAGAGTATCATTCGTATGATATTGCAAACGAAAAACAAGCTCTCAGAGCACTTCTTAGTCTTGGAGATAAGGAAGCATTACAGTTTATTCTTAATCATGATGATTATGTTGATGAATATAGAGAGTTCAACTATAATTACAAGAACATAGATGATTTGGATTCTATCCTTGAGCTGTTAAGGTTGTTTAGGCGAAAAGGATATTATGATTCATTTGTAATAACAAGTATTATCGGTTCTTTAGAATGCATGGCTCTATCTAACTTGGAAAATCTCAATAAGGTAAAGTCTGCTGTCGGGGACTTGATAAATGATGATGAACATTTCTCATATCTTAACCGATACTTAATTGGTTTTGAGAACAAGTTCTATGCTGAGGGGTTGCAGGATTACACAATTGTGGTTGTGCTCAAAATGATTGACGAACCAGAATTGCCACAAGAAGACGAACCTGATGATCGTTATGTCTATATCACCTATAATTGGAAAAAACGTTCGGATAGACTTGTGGATTCTTTTTGCGATGCTCTAGGTAATAATGGTATTCCGTATATTAGAGATAAAGTCAATTGTACTTACAATGTAAATATTAAACAGTTTATGGACTCTATACGAGATGGTAGAATTGTGGTTGTCGTTTTCAGCAAGCCATACTTGAAATCCAGGAACTGTTTGTATGAACTTACGGGTGTAATGGAACATGAAGATTATATCAACAGGCTTCTGCCAATTGTAGTTGATACAAAAGTTAGAAGTCGGCAGTTTTTCTTGGAAATAGTCAAACATTGGCATGATGAAATTGAAAAATTGGAAGAATACATAAACGACTTGAACAAGATTGAACCTGGTATGGATGAGACGTATCAACAAGAGTTGAAGGAAATGAAACTTATTCGTACCCTTCTACCAAAGATTAAAGCATATGTAGACTGGCAGAATGCTTTGTCTTTGAAGGATCTGCAGGATTCTCAGTTCGCTCCAATTATCCAGGAAATAAAAAAGAAACAAAAACTTGTAGCATCTTAATTCAGATATAGGTTGTTTTGACAGCATTGTCTAGGTAGGAAACTGGCATATGATGGTGGCACATGTTCGATAGAAAAGCAATTATGAAAAAGTTATTTGGTGTTTATTGCACAGATGGTGTCGCAAGGGATGGAACAAGGCTATCTATTTCGGCACTGGATGATATGGTATGGCAAGGATCAGAAGGAAGACCTCTAGGTGTATCACATGATTTTCATCGTTTCATTGGATGGAACGTTATAACTGGACTTTATATGTCACACGAAATGAGTTATGTGGTCGGATACTCCTTTTTGCCAGATGATGATAAAGAATATGAAAAACTACAAACATTGCGGAAGGGGTTTTATTATGAAATGGTAAGCAAATCCTATGAAGAATACAAAGATGAGTTTCTCAATGTATTATCAGAGCGAGGTCTTGCTGATATTCATGCTAAAGCTATGTTTCAAGGTATAGCGATGTATGGCTATGAAGGCATCCTTTACAAAGCCTTTCCTAACTTAAAGGATCATTTAGATGAAGATTTTATGATAACCTTGGAATATCTTCTTCACGATTTTGATTATTTAGGGCAAGGTGTCTTCGCTCACCGGAGTAGCAAATTGGCAGTTCTTTTACACCCCTTCTTTCGTAGGTCCTTCTCTCGCTACAACAATTATAATTTTGGATTTCTTGAAATGCTTTGGCAGGTATTTCAAAATGGAAACAAGAGCGTTAAGGTTCTGTTGGATCCAGATTTTATAGGGTATGCCCCATCTTTCATTCAGAGCCATGAGTATGAATATTGGTATGGTCCTAAATACAATGATGATATCGCATCAATACCTCAAGGATTGTGCCATCTGGAAAATGATGAGACAGAAAAAATATACAATAACGTTAAATCGACAGAATTCATCTGGCAGAAAAAGGATGATGGTAATAAGTATCAGTTTGAGATGGAAGAGGTCGTTGATGCCACATTGCCAGCTTTACCTAAGGACATATACGGGTGTCGATACCTTCATGCCTTTTACGATTTCGAGAAACATGAGTTTGGACATTTTGACGGAGCTATAAGATGCTATGAATTTGAACAGATGATTGAACGCATTGGTACATCAATGGATAAAATGGGACATCAAGCTAAGTATCAAAAGATATTTCGAATGGATGGCCACATATCTCTCGATTTGTGGAAGGGGCTAATCACTCAGTACTTATGTTCAAATCCATTGATCTATGACTATTTTGGAACTCCAAGACCATTCCCTAAAGAAGTAGCTAATAGGGCATCATTAAAAAAAGAAACATTAAATGACTATGTGCCATATGTAATAAATCAGGGAGATGGAATTAGGCTGATGGTTTCATATGCCAAGGACGTGGAAAATATGGTTGAGCCTCGAAAGTTTATTGCATTAGACGAATCTGAAATAGAAGATGGAAAGAAGTCAGATATTATGGAATTTGCAGCAATTGAAGTTTTTAAGGCTCTTAACAAGGTCGGAGCAGATATAGTGCTGCCCGAGAATATCGTATATTACATTTCAGAGGATTTCTATCATTTTATACCTTGTATTTATCATGCCGATTCAAACTTATCCTCCAATTTGCAAAGAACTCTGCAAGGTATAAGACTCTTGGTTAACCAACATGTCAAGAATGGGGATAATGATCGTTATAGCTTCTCTCTTTCTTGGAACATTGAAGGGAAATACGTGTGCGTTGCTTTCATGGGACATGTTGCCGACCTTAATAAGTGGCTTAATACGTTCGAGAGTATTCCGACAGACAGAAATGGACTGAAAGGATGGCTTGAACAGCAAAATTCTTACATACATGCAAATGGTAATGATTTCCCGAACCCAATCAATGACAACCATATAAAAAGTGATGGGGTTTTGTTTTTTCAAAGGCATGATATTAAAGAACATGTGAATATTCAGGACATGCAATTTGATCCCAAATACGGGTTTAAGGGTGAATTCCAGATTGATGATAATACATTCCTGCATAATCAACTTTCATGTGGAAAACTTACGTTTGTTCCAAAGTTAGTTGTTTATGATGCATTAGATTTGACAGCGAACGAAAGTTACATGAAAACACTATCATCTAGTGTATTTCACGAGACTACATGTAAACTCGATTGTAAGATGATGGGATTTAATTGGGCTACTGAAGCAAGACCTATTTGTATTACTCCTACAGAATGATCTCAATAAGAAACCATTTAAAATGTATGAATAATTTAGAACTTACACGTGAAAACATAAACTATGAGCTCATTGGGCTGGGTATGCAGTTGAGGTATCTGAGGGATGCTTTAATGTGCAGCTTTATGGATGTCCCTGTCAACTATTTCATTACGTTGAGAGGTAATCTCCCTGCAAAAAATGAGGAACGTATTCCGTTCTTGGAGTGTATGGCTACTAATGTTGATGTGGAATTCTTCAAGGAAGCGAAGACGCTGATCTTCAATACCAATGATAAGGAGTTGGTGTCGAAGTTCTGTGAACTTGACTTGGTGGTTTGGCAACTAGTGATGCTCAGTTCTCGTTTCGAAGAAGAGCATTTTGCGGTAAAGCGCATTGCTGATATGGCTGGTGAATTATTGCAGCTAGTATATTTTCTGAAGGTGGAGATGTTGCATAAGGAGTTTTTCAAGTTCAATGCGGTTGAGATTATTCAAACAAGATTGTTATTGGAGAGGATAGCCAAAGAAAAGGCAGAAGAACAGTCTGCTGACAATATCTATGCAGGCTGGTCGCAGCTGGAAGATGCGTCGAAGGCTTGTGATAACAACGCGAAAAACAATATCTTCATGGTCTTTGCCAACCATGGGAAATTAGAGATTCGCAGTGCTCTGGAGCCCGAGAAGGTAAAGGAACTATACCTGCTGCTTGGTGAGTACCGAACTGCAACTGGTCCGAAGAACGACATGGGTGTCATTGATATGAGCAAGATCTCATTGAATCAGTTTGAAAACGCTTTGTGGCATGGTTGTTATACTGGCTTCGAGGAGAACGGACGCAATGACAAGTTGCGTTTTGTGATTGTCCACTTTTCCAAGGCTTACATCAAGAACTGGAAGGCATACCGCAACTGTGCTGCCAGGAGCATGGGGCTCAGTTACGAGCAACTCTGCAGGTACACCAAGGATAAGCAGTTTGCAGCTAAACTGCAAAAGGTGTTACCATTGGTTGACTACAACAACACATAGTCACAGCGACTACAACTTTTATTGAAACTATAACAGAAGAATCCGGCTTTCGAGTCGGATTTTTTTGTATCTGACTACTCCCAGGGCTCGCGAGATTGCCTCGTGAACCTTGGGAGTTTTTCGTTTCCACGGGTTTCCTCGGGTTTGAGCGAGGTGCTAAAGTGTTGAATGTCATTGTGTTCGTAGAAGTTGATAATGCGATATAACTCCCATTTGCAAATGTGATTGGGATTGGTGATTTGTGTTTACCTTTGCATCGCGATTTTGCTACCGAAAGTCTAACATGTGCCAGCAAAACTGACACACACTGTGGCTTTGAGATGAGCAAAGACATATAACATCAAACCAAATACAACGAATATGGGACAGAACAATTTAGTGTTGGTCGATACAGAAGACCTTAAAGAAATGATTCATGAAGCAGTGGTGGACGCAGTTAATGAATGCTTACCAGCAGCTATCATTCCTGAGGATGAAAAGAAATACTACACCATCAGAGAGGTAGCAAGGAAATGGGGAGTTTGCCATCAGACTATTTGGCGTTATGCCAAGGAAGGAAGAATTAAGTCTGCGAAAGTGGGAAGATTGGTACGATTCGATAAAGCCTACATTGACAGTTTAAAGAGCCTTGGAGAAGTAAAAACTCCAGGACGAACATACATAACTAAAGCGGAGCGAAATATACGTCAGAGGAGATAATGCGAATTGACGTGAATATAAGAGTATAGACAGCCGTAAATACTTCATATTAGATAAGTTAAATTATTCAAATGAAGATGCAAATATTGCATACTCTTTGCCCTCTATATGAATCGTAGAACTTAACTTTGCATCCAATTTTACACTCTTTTTATCATGTTCAATCAAGATTCCAACTCTCAAAATACACTTATGGACAAACAGGAAATCGCCAAGTTCTATTGGAATCTGCCCAATGGAGCAAAAGGAAGATTTGTAGCTGTCTGTACCCTCGAAATGGGTGGTTCGCCATCCAGTTGGCAACATAAGTTTCTGCGGTGGTATAGCGGAAGGGAACGAAGACCTATCACGCCACTTGAAGCCGAGAAACTACAGGAAATCATCCAATCAGAAAGGTGGAAATACGCCATGGAAAGGGACACGATATGAAACAACAGATAAGTACTTTCCCGATGTTCTTCACGCTGGAACGTGTGGAGAACGGTTATATTCTGACCGCCAAGGAAGAGAAAGAAGGACTTACGCAGGAAGCACAATTTAGAAAAGAAGTAGTGACAGATGAACTCATTGACCAGAGAATCGGTCATCTGCTATGTCTGGACACCCTGAAGAAAGAGCATCCAGTAGTCTTTCATGTGGAAGCCATTGGCGAGAAGACCTACAAGATAGACGATATGCCTACAAGAGACAACCTGATGGTTGCCAAACTCTCCTTTGCCCATTTCAATGCCAGGAGATACTCGGAGGAGAGCATCGTCATGCTTCAGATCACCGATACCAACATGTTGGAAATCTATGGAAGGGATGCAGAAAGCATTGCTGAAGAGAATGACATTGCCCTAAGCAGAGCCGATGGCATCCCATTTCTACGTTATCCTAACAATAAGGATGGCGTTAAGACATTGGCTTCGTACGTCAAGAATCCTGCTGTGGTCAGAGCCTCGGAAGCCCAGATTATGGAGTGGTATAACTCGCACAAAGTGAAGCAGGATGCACCTCCTACTCCATCACCAGCACCATCTTCAAACAAGAACAGTGACACCTCAAATATAACAAAGAAATGAACAAAGCACGCATAATTGCCACCGTAAATTTCAAAGGTGGTGTAGCCAAGAGCTCGACAGTAGCCAGTCTTGGGAGCATCCTCGCCCGTAAGGGATATAAGGTATTGGTCGTTGACCTTGATGCCCAAGCCAATCTCACCACCTGTCTTTCGGCAAGTGAAGAAGAACGTCCGACCATCTATGAAGCCTTGACCGGCAAGACAGATGGACTACCCCTTATCAACATTAGCGAAGGACTCGATCTTGTGCCTTCCTCGCTCAATCTTGCCATGGTAGATGTGGAACTATACACAGCCATTGCCAGGGAGCATCTTCTGGATGACCTCTTGGAGAAAAGTTGGGTGAAGGAAACCTACGACTTCGTATTGCTCGACTGCCCACCCTCATTAGGTCTGATGACCCTCAATGCCATCACCGCCTGTACGGATGTAATCATCCCTTTTGTAGCCGAAGCCTTGTCACTGAAAGGCATGACCACCATTACAAACTATGTGGATATGGTCAGGAGAAAGCTCAATCCAAATGCCCATATTACTGGTATTCTTATCACTAAATGGTTGAACAGCAACCTCACCAAGAATCTGGAGAGTCAGTTGCGTGACACCCTTGGCGACCTTGTCTATACGACCAAGATTCGCCATAATGTGCGAATAGCCGAAGCCCCATTGCAGAGCCGTAACATCGTGGATTACGCTCCAGAAAGCAATGGAGCCAAAGACTACACAGCCTTTGCGGAAGAGTTTCTGAACAGAATGCAAGTCTCAAACACCTAACAGCTATGCAAGATCAGATAGCCAACCTACTCTCTGGAATGACCAAAAGTCCAGAGACATTATCCGTATTACCGCCACATACGGACAATACAGATAATACCGATAACAAAAGTAATACGAAGAATAACGGACATACAGATAATACCGACCATTCCGATAATACGAGGCATACGAGAATGATGGGTAAGACAGAACCTGCCGAGAAAGAAAGCCGGTTCTGCACCATCGTGGAAGTAAATACCCTCAAAAAGATACGTATCATAGCCAAACGCGAGGGCTTGCAGATCAAGGAGGTGGTGGGAGCTGCCTTCTTGAAAGCCATTACATCGTATGAAGCCAAACATGGGCGCATAGATGGTACACAGCAAAGCAGAGCAGATAGTCTGTTCTGAGGAAACAAGTAATCAGGAAAGGCATAATTATGGCACGACCAAAGAAACGGACTCTTGACTACTTTGAGGTGGATGTCGGCATAGCCCAGAACCTGAAAGTAAGGAAACTGATCAACAGGAAGGGAGGCGCACGGGCACTGGGAGTGTTCGTGTACCTCCTGTGCAGGATATATAAGAACGGCTATTACATAGATTGCAACCCGGATGCCATCTTTGAGATAGCTGCCGACCTCTATGAGCAGGAAGACTACGTCATGGAGGTCATTCTGTATTGTCTGGAGATAAGGCTCTTTGACCAAAGTATGTACGAGCGTCATCGGATCCTAACCTCACGAGGCATACAGGAACGGTATGCAGCATTGCAGAGTCAAAGGAAACGAATCTCCGTTGTTGAGCAGTACGACCTGCTGAATGACGAGGATTCGATGAAAGACGTTTCTTCGGAGGAAACACGAGTTTCTTCTGAAGAAACCCTCCAAAAACGGCATTTATTCGGAGGAAACTGCACAAATGGTAATGTTTCTTCGGAAGAAATGAAGGCTGAAAGTTCGGAAGAAATGCCTGATAAAGGACATAACTTCGGAATAAATGCAGAAGAAAAGGTAGTTTCTTCGGAAGAAACCCACATAACTTCGGAAGAAACCCCAGTTAATGGGGAATTATTCGGAAGAAACCTGCCAGAAACGGCTGATTTGCAAAAAAAAGAAACAAAAGAAAAAGTGCCCAAAAAGAAAAATAATAAAAAAAATCCACCGCCGTCGACGACGACACCCGCGCGTGAGGAAAGAGTTTTCGAGGAAGAAACTTTCCAGAGGGAAGGACTGGATGCAGAGATATGGCTGCTGAAAGGCGACTCCATCTGGGCAGACAGTATCTTCGTGAAGTTCGGATTGCAAGAAGGCGCATTGGCAAAATACCTTGAAGCCTTCAAGACCGATTGTTTGGCGCGAGGGAAGTTGCAGCATATCAGCACGGAAGACGTGAAAAGTCATTTTGCCGATTGGCTGAGAATACAAATTGAGAATCAAAGCAATAAAGCGACAGACTATGGAAGAACAAGACAAAGACCCCAAGGGAATACCTCGCCACCAACCGACTTGCGTAGGGCGGCTGCTGTCCCATCTGATGCGAGACAGGATGTGCTATCCTGATTTTGGTTGACTGTTTTGGGTGTTATCCCTGATGGGAGTTGA
>OLSD01000364.1_pt1 | contig 48624 bp, 44 predicted proteins | sample 1672211 | NCBI WGS metagenome assembly OLSD01 (sample SAMEA3136659, study PRJEB25190) | human gut metagenome | reverse complement strand
TCTGTCAGCCTGTTACAGCAAAAAGTGAGGGTGTGAGGGTAAAAAACAAAAAAAACTTTTTCAACCGTACAGCTCGAAACATTTCCATAATGTACGTTGTCACTTTGAATTTCGTTGTTTCCATTATATTATGCATATACTTTGCAAACGAGTGCAAATAGAGTTTACTCTTATTTTGCCGAGTGCAGCTAAGTATTATTCAAATATAGCATAAAAATACGATTAATCGAGCGAAGCTGGGGAATCTTTCCCGCTTCCGGGCGTCAGAATTTTATCCAAAGGCTGTAATTTTCCAGTAATCTCCGCCAAGTACTGGAGTAATCTCCATCAAGTACTGGAGTAATCTCTATCAAGTACTGGAGTAATCTCCGTCAAGTACTGGAGTAATCTCCGCCAAGTACTGGCGTAAGTCATATAGAATACGATACGAAAGCTATAGGATTAGGCGGAATAAAAAGCGTGTTTGTTATCTGCTTTGACTTTACCCTCAATCGGTCATTGGGGGGGTAATGTCTTTTCCTGAATCAGAAACTTGAATAAAAATAATATCCTTGAAGAAACTTTTTAAATAGAAAAACAGTAACTCTGTAGCACGAAAAAAATAAAAATGTATGATAACATCAAAGACAGTTCATTCCTTCCAACTCAGTCAGCAGGAAGGACATACGCTCCTTTTGGCACAGGAATATCCTTGGAGCGTGTTGCAGGTGGTGCCTACTACTCCGGCTGATTTTGAGAGTACGATGGCAATTCTGAAGGAGCGGGGAATGGTGGCTCACCACGATACCGACCGCACATTCTTTATTATCCATTTGACGAGCGGCGACCATGACGGGCAACACCCCGAGCGGTATATTACCATCACTCAAGACAACCACATGCAGGGATATGCGATTTTATAATTGTCGGCGCAATGCAATCATTGGGTAGCCGTTTCTAAATTAATATCCCTACATGTGGACGTGTAACGTACTTTCAATAATGTCAGATGAATGAAGCCATTCTGTCGTATGAGCGAATGAAATCATTTGCTATACGAGATCCGTTCCTTTCCCTATTTCTTCTTCAGCACATATAGCTTAGCTGTCTCGCCTTCAGGCTCAACGCCCAGGGAGTCTGTCATGACGATACTGCTGTTGTCCTTCACCTTGTAATATGTCTGTTCGCCGCTTGAAGGACGTACAAGCATCAGTACTTTCCCGTTGAGCACTTTGAAAACACCGCTTGCCTCATCATGGCCATTCTTCTTGTCTATGTAGTCCTGCTGCAGCTGATACGTGCTGTCTGCCTTGATGGTAAGCACAGTCTTTATGCCTGGGCAGTCGGCAGCCGGGAGCGTACCCTCGTAAGTACCTGAAACAGCTGCCAGATCAACATAGTTGTCATCAGTAGCGTTGGTGTCTACAACACTTGTAGAATCTTTGCCCGTGGCATTTGCCGTGGTCTTTTTCTCGGCGCATGAATACAGAACGGCCAATGCGCCTACTGTCAATACAATCAATTTCCTTTTCATACTTTTCTTTTCTTTTATTATATATCTGGTTACCTATATAGCACAATATCTATACTCTTGTGTAATTACCTCTGTCTGCCACTACCATGACAATTAAAACATTTCCCACTTCCATTACAATTCGGACATGTATCATTGTGTGCGCTGTAGTTGTTAAACTTATAACCTTTGCCTTTGCAACTGCTACAACATCCATTTCCTCCGCAGTATTTGCAGACGATGGAACCGCCTGATGAATGGTTATAGGAACCGCCAGTAGTAGACCCACCACTTGAATATCCTGTTCCTCCTCCGTTCAAAAGCCTGTCGTTGTCATTTCTGATGGATTCGTAATTATTCTTGGAGCATGCTTTGTATCTGTTGTTGTTTTCGTCTACCAATACAGAGAAATCTTTGCTGACCCAAAATGGATGTTCCTTTGTCCTTAAAGGGTATGGATAACCTGCAGTGAAATCAGTATACGTGTAAAGCCAAACGAAACAGAACCAGCCGTCGTTGTATCCTTTGTATTGGATTTTCCATGCACCGCCAGGTGTACATATAAGCCAACTGTTGGATGCACATCCGTTTCTAATCTGCAGGTGCCTACCAAGAAAATACCAATCGCCCGAATTCGGAAGTTGGGTGTTGTCGGAATTATTGGCCCCTCTGTTAATCTCCTTATTATATGTGCCGGTTGGTTGATATTCGGTTTCTGAATTAAGTTCAAAGTCTATATATGAAGGTTCTGTAAGGAATTTCTTTCTGTTTTGGTCATAGAATCTTATGTTACAGTAGTAAGTGTGCGTTCCCTTTTTGGGGTGAATCTCCATATAGGGTATGAATAGCTGATAGTCTGTATATTTGGTTTCCGCATAAGGTGCCCATATAGTTTTGCTTGTCGCTACATAACCGCCCGTATCACAGTATTTACCATTCGTGTCACGCATGCATGTGCCTTTAGGTGATTCAATGAAAGAGGTCACCTGTACAGGTTCTCCTTTTATTCCATTTACAGTAAAATCGATATGTATGATAATACCCAATTCCCCGTCTTTTTCTTCATCCATGGAAATCCAGGCTTCTGTCATGTTAATATAACGTGCAGTTGCATTGTTGCTGAAAAGCAATAATGCGAAAAGTACAGTGACCAGCCGATAAATATTTATTTGTCTTATTCTCATTTTGATATGTTTAAATATAAAACCATTACAAAAATATAAATAATATGGATATTGACAAAGTGATACTTGAAAAATTTATACCTTTGTGGTATAATCAACAACTTTGATGATATTATAACAGAAGAACAATCTGAAAAAATATGTGTCAGATGTCAAGAATTCGAAAAAAAACTTTAAAAGATTATCAGATGGAAAACCAGATAGATAGGTATCTAATGAGACGCAGATTCCATGCAGATGTCCAGAAGCTTAAAGCTATTTGTAAAACCAACGGCTGGGAGTTAGGTCAATATGACCTGTCCCATGCCGATTGGCAGTGTGTATTATCAGAAAGTGATTATGAAATGGATTCAGGCATGTATGAATGTTCTGAAGAAAATGAGAATTACTTTCTAAGTCCAGAACAATATAATCAATATAAAGAGAAATATGGATACGAATATTAAAACACCTTCACCAATAACTTTTCAAGAAAGCAAGTTAAAAACCATCTGGATTGTATTGCGTTGTGATTTGCTCAAAAATTTATACCTTTGTGGTATAATCAACAACTCTACATCTTCATCCCTACCGCAACTACGGGTTGTGATTTGCTCATAATAAAGAGGTGTGACAACATTAAAAAGTATTTTATTCCTTTCCGATATGTTAGAAAGAAGACTGTTAAAAGATTGTTAAGCGTAATGTTTTGGTTTGCTTGATAATTAATAAAGTATTACATTTGCATAAACATAAAAAAGACAAACCCTATGAAGAGACTTTTGATTTTTACTGCAATGACCTGCGCCTTTTCCAATATGAATGCGCAGGATGTGTTAATTACACAAGATGGTGAATTGCTGAATGTGTATGGATTGGAAATAAGCGACAATGCAGTTTTTTACAAGACCGAAGATAAAACAGATGCGCCTATACAGCGAATCGGTAAAGAAAAAATCCTTATGGTAAAGCGTAAGGACGGAACGAAATATAAGTTTGACAATAACGACAAGGTTGTGGATTCCGGAAGTCCGGCAAAGGCTGTAATTGCAGCATTGCCTGGCGCAACGGCAGAAACCAACAGACAGAGGATAGAACAATACAACAGCATATTACCTGAATTTAAGGGCAAGCCGAAAGACAAGGAAGCAAAGCGCTTGTTCTGTGCCATGGGCTACGGTGCAGACTCGCAATTAACGGACGACAACGTAGAAATTACTACAGAATGCGGAATATGGGACACGCAGAACGTGAAAGGACGTAACATCAGCACTCTTATGGCTTCACCAAGCCTTGCCACTGTCTTGAATATAGGCACGAGGACTTACAATCCGGTTTTTGTGGTGAAAATAAAGAACAAATCGAACAAAACCATATATATAGATTTAGGTAACAGCTTTTTCATCCGCGATGACAACTCTACTGCATACTACATACCATCTTCGGTGAGTAATTCAAGCGGGACCAGTTCCGGCGTAGGTGTGAATCTTGGTGCTGTGGCAGGGGCTCTTGGTGTAGGAGGAGCTGTCGGAGAACTGGCTGGTGGCGTGAATGTAGGCAGTGGCAAACAGGGCGGTTCTGTCAGCACCACATATTCTCAAAGGGTAGTAGCTATTCCTCCAATGTCGACCAAAGCACTTTCTGCCCAACCTCTGTTTCTGCGTTATGGTGAACATGGTCCCAATGTGTTCGTATATGCAGAGAAAACAAACGATGATTTGTTCCTTGTACCTCACATTGATCTGAAAAATGCGAATAATAAAAATATACGTATCGGTGAAACTGTGACGTATACAGAGCAGAACACCCCAATGAAATTCGGTACATACATCAGCTACTCCTTCTCTGAGAATTTGACAGATTTAAAAAACCTGAAGGTAAACTATTTTCTCAAATCCGTTACGGGCTTTCATCGGACTCCAGGAGGAGAATTTATGACATATGCATACTACTTAGATCATGACATTCCTTCATCTTCTTCCTTCATAGGCTTTGTGGGAATACGTAATTGAGATACCGTGTCGTTCAGATAGAGAGTTACAGCCTGCTTCATGAAAGCAATTGTTGTAAGAAAAGAATGTGAGAGCGATTGAATGTTGTGTTTTATCCATCAAATGTTTTATGCCTTCACGTTATGTTTGGATGGCGGATGGACATAGGTTATTCATTGTCCACCCCCAGTCCGAACAAGGCGAAGTCGCCCTTCAGAGGGTCGTCGGGGAATATCTTGAGCATGGCATCGGTAAGCCGGCGGGCGGCGGACATTGATGCCGTGCGGCTCTGCAGCAGATTCATGCGCTGTGCCTCCTGCACTACGTGGGTGTCGAGAGGCATGATAAGAGTGCGGCGGTCTATGATGTCTGCCCACAGACCGAGGTCTACGGGTGAGTCTGTGCGCACCATCCATCGCAGGAACATGCACACGCGCTTGCATGCCGACGTGGTGTTCTTGGGGATTATCTTGTCGGCGCCATGCTGGGCAAAGAACAGGCAGAGAGCCTCGATGGCCTCAATGCCGGTTGTTGCGTTTCGGCGTATGTATTCTTTCATGCTGCCGTATTCGTGGAGCATGGTCTGGTATGCCGTGAGCAGCTGGTGCATGTCGTGACAGGTGTACAGACGGTAGTAGCATCCGGTGGAGTCGGGGATGCTGCTTTCCCATTCCCCAGAGCGCACCCACCGGTCTATGTTGCCTTGGGCTGCATCGAGGATATACTGAATCTTGGGGAAGAACTGCTTTCTTGCCCCATAGCTCAGACAGGAAGCTATGAAAGCCATAGCCTCCTGGTTCTCTGCACCCTCTACCTCGTGCATGAACGAGCTTGGGTCTGCGGGCAGGAAGTCTGCCGTTTCGTATTTCTCTGCGAGTGCGGCGATGCGCAGTTTCAGTTCCTTTTCCATGAGTTTGATTAAAGTGAAACGCTTTCTATTCTGAGCTTTATCATTCCTGCCGGTACTTTCACCTGCACTTCGTCGCCGGCTTTCTTTCCGAGCAGAGCTTCGGCGATGGGCGACTTGATGGAAATCTTGCCTTCTCTCAGATTCGCTTCGTGTGGACTGACGATGGTGTAGTCCATGCTTTTACCCGCCCCGATGTTGGTTATTCTTACTTTGCTGAGCAGTCCTACACAGTCGCTCTTAAGCAGCGACTTGTCGATGACTCTTGCGTTTTCGAGTATCTTCTGCAGGAAGCGTGCCCTGCCCATCAGTCGTCCCTGCTCGCGTTTGGCAGCATGATATTCAAAGTTCTCGCTGAGGTCACCCTTGTCGCGTGCCTCCGAGATGGCATCCTTTACCTGTGGGAGTTCTACGGTCTCTAAGTGGTGGAGTTCTTCGGCTATCTTGTCGAAGCCCTCTTGTGACATATATTCCATAATCTTTGTTCTCTTCTTTAAAAATGGTTTGCAAAGTTAAGGAAACTTTTCATTATTGGCAAAAATCGGTAAGGGTTCTTACATAAATGTGAGGATTAATAGATAAAATATCGAAAAAAAACATTTAAACGTTGTTTTGTTATAAAATAAATTGTAATTTTGCAGAAACTATAAATGTATAGGTATGAAGAGATTAGGTTACATCATATTGGCATTGGGACTTATGTGTGCGCCTTTGGTTGTACATGCGGTTCCTGCTGTTGAAATAATAGAGAATGATTACGACGGCGTTAAGGGTGGCATCTCACTGAGGGTCACTACCGACGGCAATGGTCAGACGCGTCTGCGCGTTACCAACGCTACGAACCAGACGCTGCTTATCTATGACATTTCCGGTACGCCGATAAGGAAGATAAAGGTGGACGGTGCAGACAAGACGTATGAACTGAATCTGCGCAAAGGTTGCTACATCGTGAAGGTCGGAAATGTGGTGCGTAAGGTTTCTGTGAGTTGATGGATTCCCTGACAGGGATTATCAATTATAAGGAATGCGGCAAAGATGGAGTTTGGTATCCATTTTTGCCGCATTGTTTTTTATGTATTGTAGGTTTGGTCTTTCCTTTGCCGTTAATGTTTTCCTGTCTTTTGTGTGTTTGGCAGGAATCCTGCGATTATTCCGAGCAGCGGAAGGAAAGCGCTGACCTGGAATATGAACTCGATGCTCGTGAGGTCGGCGAGCCAGCCGAAGAATGCGGAGCCGAGACCGCCGAGGCCGAACATCAGTCCGAAGAAGATTCCGGCGATGAGGCCTACTTTGTCGGGCATGAGGTCGGTGGCATAAACCACGATGGACGAGAACGCTGAGGCGATGATCAGTCCGGAAAGGAAACAGCATATTATGGTCCATGTGAGGTTTACGAAAGGCATGGCAATGGCGAATGGGGCAGCCCCGAGAATGGAGAACCATATTACGTATTTGCGTCCGAACCTGTCGCCGAGCAGTCCTCCGGCTACAGTACCGATGGCGAAGGCTGCAAGGAACACGAATAGGTATAATTGTGATGCCTGGACAGATACTCCGAATTTGTCGATGAGGAAAAACGTGAAGTAGCTGGTGATACACGAGGTGTAGAAGTATTTAGAGAATATGAGCAGGATTAGTATTGCCAATGCTCCGTATTTAGCGCGCTTGGAGATGTCTGTATTTATCCCAACCGGCTTTTGCGGGTGTTTTGCTGCATATTGCAGACGGGTCTTGTACCATGCTCCGAGTCTTGTCATTATGAGGGCTGCAAGCAGGGCAGCCAAAGCAAACCATGATATGGAATGCTGTCCGTATGGCAGGATGATGGCGGCTGCAAGCAACGGACCGATGGCTGAACCGCCGTTGCCGCCCACTTGGAATATTGATTGCGCGAGACTTTTCTTACCTCCCGATGCCAGTTGGGCTACGCGCGATGCTGTGGGGTGGAACACGGAGGAGCCGAAGCCGACAACGCTTACGGCAATAAGTATTGACAGATAGTGCTCGGAGAAAGCAAGCACCAGCAGTCCGACGAGCGTGAAGCACATTCCGATGGATAGTGCGTATGGCTGTGGACGTTTGTCGGCATAAAGTCCTGTAAATGGTTGCAGGATGGATGATGTCATCTGGAATACCAGTGTGATGATGCCTATCTGGGCGAAGGAGAAGTCGAACTTGTCCTTCAATATAGGGTAGATTGAAGGGATAATGGACTGAATCATGTCGTTGAGAAAATGCGAGATTCCGCAGATTACGAGCATGGAATATACAGTCCCCTCTGTTATGGACTGATTTACTTTGATTTTGTCTTCTTGTGATTTCGGGTTCATCTTCTGTTTGTTTATCTTGTTATCTTCTTCTTATAAAAGCCCATCCCAGACGATGGCTTTTTCCTTTCTTTGAAATAGATCTGATGATATACATGCCGTCAGGTATTGTTCTGACATTTAATGTCTTGGCGTATTTCCTTGAAGCAATGGTGTTGCCAGTGGCACTCTCGAAGAGAATGTATTCAGCATCGAGTGTGGACGGCATTTCCGGCAGGGTGAGATTGTTGTCTGCATTGCGCATAAAGTCTTGAGATATGGAAGCTTCGCCTCCACCTTCACCGAAGTCGCTCTGTAACGGACGGCTTTCTTTTCCATATCTGTCGATTGCCGTTACAGCGAAATATCTTGTCCATGTGGAGTGGGGGATTTGGATGCTTTTTCCGCTTATTCTTGTGGCAATAAGGTTCCGCGCGTCATTGATATCTACTGGAGCCGTATTGCTGGCGTAGACATTATAATAAATGTCGGATGATGCAGAGCTGCCGTTCCATGACAGTATCTTGGCGGTGTTGTTGCTTTTAATTGAGATGTTTGTCGGCATGTCGGGGGCCTCGTGTCTGTACCATGTCATTTCGGGTACGAGGGCGGGGTATGGATTGTGTTCGTTTGCCGTGAAATCATAAAGCCCCTTTATATTGTCCATAAGGAATTTGTTGCGGAACATGGCAGTTCCGATTCCCATCTGGCGGCATACATTCATCTCGCGCCGAATCTCTTCAAGGTTCCAGTTGGCTTCTTTAGGTGAGAGGAAATAGATGCCCAGTCCGGCACTTACCGTCCTGCCATTGCTATGCTCCTTCCAGTCAGCGGCAAAAGGGAAGAAATTGTCGCCCCTGAAATACATCATCGGATAAATCTGGTCCATCCATCCTTCTCTTGTCCAGCGCTCCACGTCCTGGCAACCTTTCTCCTCAGCGTTCCATCCCCGACTCCAATAGCGGTTCAGGTCGTTGCGCTTGCCTATTGGTGAGCAACTTGTCTTAACCCATGGTTTTTCAGTTTTCACGGCATCGTGAACTGCTTTTACTATGTTTGATATGTTTTGTCGTGCCTGTGTCCGTGATATTGTGAGCTTCATCGTTTCGGGATAGCGTATGTAGTCGAGATGTATGCCGTCGATGTCGTAGTTGCGTGTGATTTCACGACATATAGAGGCAATATATGTTGCCGTTCCCTGTTTTTCCGGTCGCATGAACATCTCGTCGCCAATTTTCATTAGCAATTCAGGATGCTTCTTCTTCAGACACTTCGGACCAGTGCCGTTGGGTCTGCCTACAGGCACACAAACTATCCAGGCGTGACATTCCATGCCTCTTTTGTGACATTCCTCTATGGCGTAGGCAAGAGGGTCGTAGCCTGGTGATGTTCCTGGAATGCCCGACATGCATCCGTCCCATGGTTCATAGGCGGAGGGATAGATTACGGTTCCGCGAATGCGGGTCTGCAGCAATACTGTGTTCATGTTAGCCTCCTGCAGGCGGTCGAGCAGGTCGCACAACTCCTGTTTCTGCTTTTCTATGGTGCGTGGCGTACGGGCGTAGGACTTAGGCCAGTCCAGTCCGCCGATGGTAGTCAGCCATACAGCCCTTACCTCGCGTTTGGGCGGTATGGGATTGTAACTGTCGGCATGAAAAATCTGCGCCGCAACTGTGGCGCAGATGAAAAAGTATGCTGAGATGATTGCAAGTAATCTTTTCATTATATTCTTTTGCTTTCTGTTTTCATTATTTTCTGCAAAGATAATGCAAATCGAGCGGAGAATGAAATAAATGTATTTATTTCTTATCCCGAGATGCCGCTTATCTTATTTAAAGATAATGCAAATCGAGCGGAGAATGAAATAAATGTATTTATTTCTTATCCCGAGATGCCGCTTATCTTATTTAAAGATAATGCAAATCGAAGATAATTCAAGGTTGACAGGTTTTTATTATATAGGTGCAGCTTCATTAATATTCTGATTTGTATTGCGCTTCATAGCCATATCAATGAGAATTACGGCAGTCTCTTTCTCGTCTCTGGGCGCATCTTTGGGTTTCCATGCAACAATGAAACGTACGGAGGTGGATTTGACTTTATAGCCTTTAGATTCCCATAGATGCAATTTGTCTTGCATTTTCATTGACAGCATACCGATGTCGTTACCTGTAGCCGGATTGCAGAACTTGTGGTCGTGGTAGGAAAGCTGTGCTCCACTTCTTAGGGAAAGGATTTCCTGCTTGTGCTTGGTAAAGAAGCCGAGATTCACGTCCTTATGCGACAGTTGCAATATTATTTCTTCTGGCATGGAATAGGCATTCTTGTCGAGAAGATGCTCATCTGCACGTATGTTGTTGAATAGAACACTGTTGGTGTGAATTGTAAGACTTATCTTTGTGCGTGTCATGCCGACGTAATAGCGGCGCAGCATATCGTCAGTTGGACGCTTGATGTCGTTGATGAGCATGAACACATGGTCGTACTCTTTGCCTTTTGCCTTATGGATGGTGCTTATAACGACCTCGGCATCAGTTACGTCGCAGAAATCTTCGATGCATGATTCAAACAGAAATTCCTTGAAATCGCTGTAATACTTTATGCGGTTTGTCTGTTCGAAGATGTTGATGCATCGTTTCAAGTATGAAATGCTCTTGCTGTCATGGTATTTTGCGAAGGTTTTGCCTTTTGCTTCTTCCCATAGTTCTTTGGGGATTATTGGCGGACAGTCGGTTTTTTGTCCTTTTTCTATGCATTTTGTGAAATATCTTGCTTCTGCCATATTCCAGAAACGCAGACCGTCCATAGATTGTATAAGTTTTCCCTTTATTCCATGTTTATGCAGTAGGGCAAGCATGTTGGCGGCCTCCTCATTAGTCTGAGTCAGAATGCAGATGCTGCCCTGCGGCCTCTTTGCTGTCAGTTCATTGAGGATGGGTTGATACAAGTGGATTGGTTGTTGGTTTATGTCGTATGCCAGATGTTCAACCACTTTTACATGTCCTTTTTCGTTGCTGGTGGAAATGATAGGTGTTGTCTTGATCCTTTGGCCGATGCGCTGGGAAAAATCATTTGCTGCATCAACAATGTTTTGTGCGCTGCGGTAGTTGTCTGTCATTTCCATAAGGCGTCCACCTGCTGTTTTGCTGAGTGAATACATATAGCGAGAGTCGGAACCGCGGAACTCGAATATGTTTTGGTCGTCATCACCGACAGCAATTACACGCATTTCCTCGTTTGCTTCCATGAGAGCGGTGATGAGGTCATAATCATCTTTGTCCATGTCTTGTGCCTCGTCGATAACAAGAACGGTTTTTCCTATTCTGTTCTGTTCCACTTCGCCTTGTCTGATCAACTCTGCTGCTTTCTTTACTACTTCGTCCGCCTCATTGAGGTTGCCTATCCTGCCAAGCAGATCGAAGCAATAAGAGTGGAATGTCTTTATTTCCACGAAATGTGCGGCGTTGCCGATAAGTTGCATCAGACGTTGTTTGAACTCTGTTGCGGCGGCACGCGAGAATGTGAGCATCAGCAGTTGCTCATGTTTCACATCTTCAAGCAGCAGCAGTGAGGCAAGCTTATGCACGAGGACTTTGGTCTTTCCACTGCCTGGACCAGCTGCAACCACAATGCAGCGCGATTCCTTGTCTCCAATAATTTCCCGTTGTCGTTCAGACATATCCCCGAACAACTGTTCGTATTTTCCCTTGGTGATATTCTGTTCAATTTCGGCCGCGCGTTCTCCCTTGAAATATTTGTTGACGAACAGCTTGTAGTTCATTTGAAAATAATCCTGGACGTACTGGAGGGCTGCTTCATAGTCCTTTACCATAAGGTTTGCATACTCGCCAACGATATGAATCTGTTGGATTTTTTGTTTGTAGAACTCATTGAGCATGCTGTAATCGCTCTTCTTGTATTGTAGGCGCGTATCCTTTAGTCGCTTGATATTCATGGCGTTGTATAGCACAAGAAATCCTCCTTCAAGTTTGAGGGCTTCTATCTTCGAGAGATAGAGCAAGGCCTCTTCAACGTCTTCCAGTTGTATGTCTTTCAGGTCAGAGAATAGGAAAGTATTGTTCCTTTTAATGTGGTTCAACAGCTCTACTACAGAGAAATTAACTGCGCCGTTATTCTTTGCCTGCTCCTGTTGTATGTTGTTGTCATCTATGATGTCTTTTTCGTTGTTTTTGGCCAGGCCGTACAGCCATTCTATGATGATGCGACAAATCTCCGTGCGCTTTTCAAAGCGCTTTATGGTGGATTCCATGTCGTTTTGCCAATCCACTGTGAAATTCCGCATACCGTCTTCTTTTTTCTTGGCATATCCTTTTATGACCATAAAATAAAGAAGAGTCCTGATATTCTTCTCTGTTGAGGAAGCAATGCCGTTGCATACGGCATTGTCGTTCAGTTGCTTGTATGAAATATGGAGGGTGTTGTCCGGAATCTTTTCAATGATGAATCTTTCCAGTTTTACAAAGCGCTCAAGTGTTTGCATGGATTTGTGCTGGCTTTCTCCGGCATCTTGCAGATATGCGGACAGGTCGTGTGTGTCTGCAAGAATGCCGTTCTGCCGCATGCGTTCTACGGCGGAAATCACTTCCTTCTTGCTCAGTCCGAGGATGTCGGCAAGATAGTCAATCCTTGATTCGGCTTCTGAGTCTTGTGCTTTGGCAATGTTTTTTTGTGAAATAAGTGACTTGATGATGCGCACGGCGTTCTCGGTTTCATTGCCGGTAAACAGCTTGGAATCAATTATTCTCTTTCTTGCCTCTTCCATGTTTTTCACTGTTATGCCAGTGGCAAACACGTGTGGCACGTTTGTTCCACGCTCTATATATCCGCTTTGCTCAAGTGCGGACAAGGCTGTCCTGACACGGGTTTCTATGTCAGAGCCGGAATCATCCCAACCTGCCTGCCGCGCTATTTCCAGGGCGGAACAGTTGATGTGTGGCCTCGTCTTCGTAAAACTTTTGACGGCTTTCCATACCTGTTGTATTTCGCTGATGCTCAATTTTGTCTGGTTTAGAAGGATGAAGTGTTTGTCGAGATCGCTGTCGCAATACAATACAAAACACCTTGCATTCAGATGCGGGTCTCTGCCTGCTCGCCCTGCTTCCTGGACATAATTCTCGAGAGAGTCGGAGATGTCGTAATGTATCACCAATCCAACATCGCTTTTGTCTACTCCCATGCCGAAGGCGGATGTGGCAACGATTATCTGCACTTTGTCGCTCATGAAGGCATCCTGGTTCTTGATTTTCTCGTCGGCATCCATCTTGCCGTTGTATGGCAGTGCCGGCATTCCGTCTCGCGAGAGTTTTTTTGCAAGCTCTATTGTGCGCTTTGTTCGTGAGACATAGATTATTGTCGGACAGTTCCCTTCTATAACCAACGATCTGAGCCTGCTGTATTTGTCATTGTCCGTGTCAACATGGATTACTGAGTATCTCAGGTTCGTGCGTGTTGCCGATGACGCAAATAATTGCAGGTCAGTGTCAAGCCAATGTTTGAAATAATCGCAGATGTCTTGTATAACTTTCTGTTTGGCTGTTGCCGTGAAACATGATACGGGGATTCTCGTCTTTCTCCATTTTCGTTCCTGGTATTCTTTTATGAATTTGCCGATATACAGATAATCTACGCGGAAATCCTGTCCCCAGGCAGAGAAGCAATGCGCTTCGTCAATGACGAATCTTACGACGTTGCGCATGGTCAGAATCCTCTCTATGGTTTTGGAACGCAACATCTCGGGAGCGATGTACAGTAATGACGCATCACCGTTCAAGACCCTTTCTATAGCAAGCGATCTTGAAATAGGGTCAAGTAGTCCGTTTATTGTAACTGCATCAGTTATACTGCGGTCGGCAAGATTGTCCACCTGGTCTTTCATCAGCGACTGGAGTGGTGAAATCACTACGGTCAGCCCATGGGTCGCCTGTCCGTCGATGAGTGCAGGCAGCTGGAATGTGAGCGATTTGCCACCGCCTGTAGGGAATATTACGAGTAATGATTTCCCCTCTACTGCAGCCTTTGCGGCATTTTCCTGCAGTGGTTCGCCGTCGTATGTCCTAAAAGACTTGTAGCCGAAGAATTGGTTGAGGTTCCGGTGTACGTCAATTTCTTTGTTGCAGTATTCGCATCCTTCCTTACAATGTGTCTGTCGGAGCAGTCTTATTACATGTTCTGTTTCCGGATAGTTATGTAGAACCCATCCTGGAGTAGTCGAACGATGGTCGGTTGTGTCTATAAGGGCCAAGGCGTATGACAGGGCACAAGGGTAAAGGTCTGCTAATGTCCCGATATCCGCATTGCTGCAAATTCTTCCTTTGTATACAGTTTTTATCAGTTCGTCAATGTTGGAATTCTCATCTGCTTCACTCCGTTTAGCTCCGACGAAATGCAGAAATCCGCAGAATTCCTCTTGTTTTCCAAGTAGAATTGAGAAAATCCTCTTGTTCTCATCCGGAAGCTGGTTCCAGCATGATATTTCGTCCATCAACAGTTCGCGAGCTTTCTCGCAGTCGTTCACAGGGTTGTTCATTTGGTCCGTCATGAGCTTGTCGTCCTTTACGAGTCTGTGGTAGGGGCGTTCGGGGAAAAGCAGTGGCGAAACATATAACGTGTCTACAAGAAGAAAATCTCTGTGGCTGTTTTCAAACAGGTATTTGGCGTCGTGGTGCACGATGTTGTGACCGCAAATGAAATCAGCTCCGCTTTGTTTGATGAACTTCCTGAACTTATGGATGGAGGCGTCGTGGAATATTGCTCCATCATGGCGCAAGGCTCCAATATCGTGTACTGTATGGTCTTTGGTTCCTGTTTCAGCATCGATAAAGAGATATTTGGATGTATCGAGTTCTCTTCGTACATCATCTTTGTTGGTGTTGGCCGTATCACCGACGTGTTTCCCGTTCCCGAATATGAAGCTGAAAATTGACATGGGTTTGACAATGTTGTGACTATTAGCTGCAAATGTACGAATAATATGTTATATTTGCATCGTTTTTTGATAAAATATGGGTAAACATCAATGTGGCTTATATAAGGTGTGGGCTTTTGGGTCGTCTTGGTTCAGATGATGTTGGCCATTATGGGATATTTTTGTTTTGAGATATGAATAATGATTTTACAATAAAACCGATAGCAATCTTCCGCTCTCCTTTCGGGTCAAAGTTCGGCGTGCCGAAACAGAGTGGGCTTGTGGATGAACTTGAGGGGTATATAGAATTTATGCCGGAATTCCGCAATTCGGACTTGTTGCGGGGGCTGGAGGATTTTGATTATCTGTGGCTCGTGTGGCATTTTTCTGCAAATCCGCATAAGGCTACAAGTCCGCTTGTGCGTCCGCCGTTGCTTGGCGGAAATGAGAAAGTTGGGGTCTTTGCCAGCAGATCGCCGTTCCGTCCAAATGCCATCGGACTATCCTCTGTGCGTCTGGACCGTATAGATTATGATGACCGGAACGGGCCGTTGGTCTATGTGTGTGGCGCTGACTTGATGGACGGTACGCCGATATTCGATATAAAGCCATATGTTTCCCTTGCCGACAGTCATCCAGATGCCCGTTGCGGCTTTGTGGACAAGAATGAGATTCGCAGGCTTCGCGTTGAGATTTCTGATGAAGTAGGTGAGGCTTTCACGGCTAAGCAACTGTCGGCTCTGGTGAAGGTGCTTGAACTCGACCCTCGCCCGCATTACCATCATGATGCCGGTAAGGTCTATGGTATGCCTTATCTGTCATACGATGTGAGGTTCAAGGTGGATGGAGACAGGCTTCAGGTAGTCGGGCTTGCGGGCAGGTAGGCCAAGGGTGCTCCTTTGTCCGGGATGAAAATGAAAAAAGACGGACTCGCCTTTCTCTCTGCAGATGGAATGGTTTGCGTATGAGGGAGTGGCAAGTCCGTCTTTTGTGTTGTCTATTTCTTCCAGAAACGCGATGTGATGTCCTGGAATGAACCGTCGTGTAGTTTCTTATACAGCCGCTGGTTTGTGGTCTTCTCTTTCAGTCCGCCGAGATGCTCAATGTATGGCCCGAGCTTGATGTAGTCGAAACTTTTCTTGTCAATATGTTGCGGGATGTTTTGTTTTCCGCTGTACCATCCTGCCTTTATTAGTGGATAGGCGGAATGGATGTAGTCGGCGAGTGTCTGTACCTCGGTGGGGTCTGAGTCTCCGCCCATAATGCAGACGCATGTGATGTCTTCGCCGTATCTCTTCATAAAGGCGTCAATCGTGTCCTTATTGAACTTTTCTCCTGTATCGTCCCACAGATAGCTGCTGTGGCAGCCTGGACAATGGCAGGGACAGTTGGAGATGTTTATCGAGAGTGTCACCTCGTCGGGTATCTCCTGAAACACGATGCCGCAGTTTACGTATCTAAGCATTTTCCTGATGTGAATGTATTATGCCAATTTCTCTTTTCCTGCATAGAATCGGCGTGCGGCTTCCTTCTGGCGTGCAGCCGAGAAATTGCTTACTCTCTTCAGATAGCCGATGATGCGGGTCATGTAGTCCACGTTCTTGCTGTGGCAGTGTGGGCATTCCTTGAGATAACGCTTGTCGATATGCCCGCAGTCATTGCAGATGGTGTTCGGGATGTTGAACGTGAAATAGTTGCATCCTTCCTTTGCTGCAACTCGCAGCAACTGGCGGTATTGCTCTTTTGAGAGATGCTCGTCGAGATTCATGTGTAGCGCAGAGCCTCCGGTGAGATGCTCGATATATGGTGCACCGTGCATTTTGAATTTGTCGATGATGTTGAGCGAATCGTCCTCCACTGCGTAAAAGTAACTGTTGTAGCAGTCGCGTGGCACGAAATATCCGTCTTCGCGGTCCCATTTCGCATGCTTTACTCCCACGTTTTCTGCTGGAATCATCTCGCAGTTGAACATCACGTCCTTTGTCCTGTATTTCTTGTTGTATTCTTCCACGATACCAAGCACGCCCTGTACGAATGACAGATAGTCTGGGTTGTCGGTAATCTTCAGTCCGAGGAACTCGGCAGCCTCCACGAGTCCGTTCACGCCAATGGTGAGATATTGTCTGCCCATGTTGATGTAGCCGGCATCAAAGAGTGGCAGCATGCCCTGCTGCTGAAGCTCCTTGAGGTTCTCGTTGTATGCGAGCTGCACTTTATGTACGAGGTCCACGACCTCTGCGAGGTATTCCTTGTAGTCAAGTTTGTTGTTTATGGCATATTGTATGCATCTGTTTAGATTTATGGTCAGTACACTCTTTGAGCCTGTTGACACGCCTCCTGCTCCCAGTGTGTAGCTGAATCCGTTGTCCTGAATCTCGTTTCTCAGTCGGCAGCATGAGCTCAGAGAGTCGGCGTTGTCGCTCATGTATGTGAAGAATGAATGTCCTTCGGAATACATCTCAGCTGTGAAGTCTGCCCATTCCGTGTCGAGCATGTCTTTGCCGTCGGACAGCAGTGCCATTGTCTCTACGGGGAATGTGAGTACGGTCTTCGTGCGCTCCTTGTTGAACCATTTCATGAAGCGCTTCTGCAGCCAGCTGAGTCCGTTCCAGTCGGGCTGGCTTCCGTCAGGGAAGTAGAATTCGCCGAAAAGGCTTTCGAAGTATGGTTTGTCGTAATAGGCTATGTTCCAGAATACCGCCTGGTAGTTTCTGGCTCCCGTAGGCTGGTTGATGGAGTATACTATCTGCTCGAAGCAGTCTGTGATGATTTTGTCGATGGAACGCTGTTTTGATGAAAGGTCCACCACCTTGTCGGCGTGTTCCCAATAGTCTTTGCCGTATTCCAGTCCGATGAAGTAGTTCAGATACATCAGGAACTCTGGCGTCGCGCATGCACCGCTGAGCATACTGGACACCATGAATACCATGTTGACGAATCCTCCGCAGAATGATTTCAGGTTTGTCGGTGCTGTGGAGTTGCCGCCTATGGCCGTTGTGCCGCCGATGAGCCATGGGTACATGGTGATGGAGGCGCAGTAGTTGGCAAGGCTCGTCTCGTCGTTCTTGTAGATGAAGTGCTTGGTGAGCAGGCTGATGTATTTGTCAGACATTTCTTTGCCGTACATCTTCTTTATCCTGTCTGTAAGCAGACGTCTGTTGAGGCGTATGAAACTCGATTTGGGCAATTCTCCTATAAGGGTCGCTATGTTTTTGTGTTCGACATTTGCATTGGCGTCGTATTTCGATCCGGTTGCAGCATTCGACGCCTGGCAGTAGTCAGCAAGGAATTTTAGTTTCTCCATCGTCTCTCGGTCTTCGGTGTGCTTCTGGCGATAGAGCATGAAGCTTTTAGCCACGGCATAGTGGCCTTCTTTCATAAGTGATTCTTCCACTTGGTTCTGTATGTCTTCCACGGTTATGCCTTCGTGGATGTCGAGGTTTGCAAGAATCTTTGAGATGCAGCCCAGGTCAGTGGGTTCGTTCACGGAGTTGAACGCCTTGATTATGGCATTCATTATCTTGTCAAGACTGAAGCGGTCTTTTGAACCGTCGCGCTTTGTAATTGTGAAATTTTTTATTTCCATGTTCTTTGCTGAGTGTATATTATTGTTTGCTGTTAAAGATTCAAAGTTTTCCATTTTAACAAGTAATAACACTCTTGTATAGTGCTGTAATATTCTTGTTATTAGATGGTTATGTAGGAATTTTTCGTTTGTATCTCGTGTCTTGAATTTTGAAAAGTTTTCCGTTTTGGATAACTTTTTGCTTTCTTTTTGTTTGAGGGTTTTCCGATTTGTTCCTCTTTATGTCTGCAAAGGTATGAAAAAAAAGCATTGGACAAGTCGTTTTATGTAAAAAAAACAAGTGAAAAAACCAAGTGGCTGTAGGGATGTTTTTTTTGTCCGAAATATTACTCTCTGTTTATCAATAAGTTTGCCCATTTGCTTATAGCAAAGTATTGGCGTAAAATAATTTTTCTTTCATGATACACCTGTTTGTACTTATGGTTGCGGTCGGAAAGCGTTTCTGTGTTATGGAAAAATAAGACGGATATTTGTCTGTCGGCTTATTTGTTATTCGTGGTAAATATAATATATGTACGCGTGGTGTTATGTTGTTGTTTTCCCCGATGCCAGCATTGTGAGCACCGAAGGATATGGTTTTGGGCATTTAATGTTCACATTGTGGGTATTGGTTGCTCACTGGCTGGCTGGTTCTTCGGATGTCTGATGGCTCAGTTCTATTTGATTTGTATCTCCTTGTAACCAACGAGTCTGTCGGTCCGTTCGCCCTGTCCTCTGAAATATATTAGTGCGGAGTATTTGTTTTCTGTCTGGAAGAAACTCCCTTCCGTCGGCATTATTCCTGTTGTTCCGTCGGGGCCGAGGGTTATATATTGGTATGAGTAATATCCCTGCTTCAACAGGATGTTCGCTTCGTAGCGTTTTTTCTCATTGTTGTATTCCATTCTGTAAGCAGGTGCGAAGCTGTCGTATGTCCATGCGCCGTTTATATATACGTCGTCGGCTGCCGGTTGTGGACTGTTTAATGTGAAATGGACATAAAGGTAGTCTGAAGTGCGGTCGTTCTCGTAGTTGTCGCTGTTGCGTATGTAGAATGCCCCGTTGGCATCTTCGTCGTACAGGTAGTTTGGGCGCGGGTCGTCCTCCATAAGCCATGCATGGTAGTTTTCGCCGTCCCAGGAGATGTTGTCTATTCCCATTGTTGGGTGTGATGTGGCGAGGCTCTCGAATTTGTGGTATTCGTTACCTGCTTCAAAGATGTAGGAGCGGTTGTGGGTCCATTGCAGACCATCGGTCGTGATGTATTGGGGCTTGACATTTGTCTTTGCGTTGTCCCATCTGCGGTTCTGCAGCACCGTGGTCTTTATCTGTGTCTGCGGGTCGGTGACGCGCAGATTGTTGTACTTGACAGACATGCCGATCTGCTGATGGGAATTGTTCGTGTCGATATCTGTGTTTGTTGTTGCCTCCATGCCGATGGATACTACAGGTTCTACGACCATGAAGCATGCTGACAATACTTTCTCGCCCGTGTCGTCGTCGCGTACCGTAAGTCTGTAGTTGCCGCTGATTTTTGGCCTGCATTTGGGATTGGGTATCGTAAGGCTGTAGTGGGTGTAGAGTACGTTCGTGTTTACGGATTCCTCAATGTCTTCGATTGTGTTGTCATTGGCGAAGCCGTCGATATAGTCGCTTTGGAACAGTCCGTCGGAGGTGGTCCAGTCTGCCTCGCAGTGCTCGATGCTGTATGTATACCGCCGGTATGTGTGGGTAAGGTCGTCGAATGAAATGTTCATCACGTTGTCTGGGCTGCTCCCACAGAGTTGCATGACGGGCATGGAGAGCCATTTTCCTCCATATACCACCTGCAGGGACTTTATGTCCTCGCTGAATATCTCGTGTCGCTGGGCTGCGGCGCTTTGCGGAATTGTGGCGGTCAGGGATATTGCCGCGGTGATGATGGCGTGGTGTACCTTCATGTTGGTCATTTTCTGTCCTCCGATAATACTTTTTCTATTGCGGCTGGGAAATACTTGTACTCCAGGGCATGTACCTTCGTCGCTATGTCTTCGGGGGTATCTTCGGGTGAAAGTGGAGTGGTGTGCTGTTCTATGATTTTGCCGCGATCGTATTCGTTGTTTACATAATGTATGGTTATGCCGCTCTCTCTCTCGCTGTTCGCCTTTACCGTTTCATGCACGTGCATGCCGTACATGCCCTTGCCGCCATATTTTGGCAAGAGGGAAGGGTGTATGTTGATGATGCCGTTGGGATAGGCGGAAACGAGGAATTCCGGCAGGAAAAGAAGAAAGCCGGCAAGGACAATCAGTTCTATGCTGTTTTTTGCCAGAATCGGCAGCAGTTGTTCCTTGTCGTTGAACTCTTTCTTGGTCATTATGTAGACCTTCACTCCCTGCGTCTGGGCTTTTTCTATGACTTTTGCTTTCGGGTTATTGGTTAATACCATGGCAACCCTGATGTTGCTGTCGTTATGGAAATACCTGATGATGTTGTCGCAGTTTGTTCCGTTGCCGGATGCGAGAATGGCTATATTCTTCATTGCTGTATTTTATTAGTCGTTGTCGAAATCGAAATCATCGGTGTCGTCGAAGCCGAACATTGCCGGATCGATGAAAGCGTCAAGGCTTCTCCTTTCCTTCTTTGTGGGGCGGCCGGTTCCTCTCGCTCTGTCCACGAAACCGCTTATGCGGCTCATTTCCAGTATTTCATATTGTTTGGGGTCGGTGACGTTTTCGTAAATCTCGGGGATGAACTTGGCTCCGACGCGCTGCTCGATGCATTTCAGAATCTTGAAGGAGTAGACTACCGGCGGCTTCTTTACGCTTACCGTTTCGCCGACTTTTACGGTATGTGACGGTTTCACATTCGCTCCGTTGATTGTCACCCTGCTGTTCTTGCAGGCATCTGCAGCTATTGACCGTGTCTTGAAGATGCGTGCCGCCCATAACCATTTGTCTATTCGTGCTGTTTCTCCCATGTTGTTATTTCTTATGGTTGAATTGGTTCATGGTAATGTCTATTCCGGCAAGCGCAAAGCTCTTTATGATTTCGCAGGCGGTGTCGATTGACGGTGCGAGTGTCTTCATGTCTTCCTCGTCGTATTTGCCAAGAACCCATTCCACCTGCATTCCGCGAGGGAAATCGTTGCCGATGCCTATCCTGAGACGGGCGTATTTCTGGGTTCCTATTACCGACTGTATGTTTCCGAGACCATTGTGGCCGCCGTTGCTTCCGTTTCCTTTGAGCCGAAGGTTGCCAAGCGGGAGGGAGAGGTCGTCGACAATCACCAGCAGGTGTTCTACAGGGATATTCTCCTTGTTCATCCAGTATCTTACGGCATTGCCACTCAGATTCATGAATGTTGTAGGTTTGAGTAGTATGATTTTCCTTCCCTTTACTGATGTCTCAGCCACAATGCCATATCTCTTGTCTTGGAAGGTTACGCCGGCTTGGCTTGCAAATGCGTCGGCCACCATAAAGCCGGTGTTGTGTCTTGTCTTGTCGTATTCGTCACCGGGGTTGCCCAGTCCGACGATTAAAAATTTGTCCATCTGTTCTTCTTTCGATTTTAGTTCCGGCTTCGCCCTAAGGCATAGTCGCTTCTTGAATATATTTTGAATCCATTTCATATGGCGGGTTCCCCGTGACTTAGATGTTATGAAAAAGGGGTGATCCTAAATATAAATATTCAGAATCACCCTTGTTTCCTTTGTACGGATTTTCAAATGGTCTGTCGAAGGGGTTATGCCTCGGCCTCGCTGGCAGCAGCGATAGACTTACGTGTAGCCTTGATTGAGCATACAACGACGTTCTTGCTTGTTGCCATCTCCAGACCTTCGTAGTGAAGGTCGCCAACCTTGATGCTCTTGCCGATAGTGAGACTTGTAACATCAATGTCGAGATGCTCAGGGATGTCCTGATATTTTGCCGTAACGTTGATCTTGCGGATAGAGAGGTTCATACGGCCACCATCACGCACACCCTGTGCCAGTCCGTTGAGCTTGACAGGGATACCGATAGTGATAGGCTTCTGATCATTAACCTCATAGAAGTCAACGTGGAGCAGTGCGTCAGTTACAGGGTGGAACTGCAGTTCCTTCAGAATTGCTGTGCGCTCCTCGCCGTCGATGACAAGCTTGATTACGTAGATGTGTGGAGTGTAGACAATCTTGCGCAGTTCGCTCATTGGGCAGGCAATAGACATAGCTTCAGGTGCACCGTCTGCGTTCTTTGCCTCTCCGTAGAGGTTGCAAGGAATGAGGTTCTCTTTACGCATTGCTTTTGCGGCTTTTTTGCCGAGATCAGTTCTCTTCTGACCTTTTACTTCGATTTCTTTCATAATTGTGTTACTCTAAATTAAGTTGAATTTTTAATGCTTAATTCACCATCACACGGGAAACTTATATTCACGTAGTGCTTGAAAAAGCGATGCAAAGGTATTCCTTTTTTGCTTAATACACAAGTATTACGATAAAAAAAACATAAAACCTTATACTTTTCTTGCACATGACGTCTATTTTAAGTATTTTTGCAGAGGTTTTTCGAAATACACAATCATTATATAGATATAAAGATGATAAACAGAGAATTGATAAGGATAAAAATTGTCCAGTTAACCTATGCATACTATCAAAACGGTAATCATAACATGGATAACGCAGAGAAAGAGCTTCTCTTCAGCCTTTCAAAAGCATACGACCTGTATAATTGCCTGCTGTCATTGATTGTCGCAGTGTCAAAGGAGGCGCATCTCCGTTATGACGTTGAGGCAGCACGTGCAAGGCGTGAAAGCAAGATGCAGCCTTCTGCCAAATTCGTGAATAACAGATTTGCCATGCAGCTTGAGGAGAACAAGCAGCTGTTGGAGTATATCGATACACAGAAACAGACATGGGAGGACAATATAGAATTCGTAAGAGAACTCTTGTCGCAAATGGAACAAAGCCAGATATATACGGACTATATGGCGGCTGAGGGCGATTCGTATGAGGATGACAGGGAAGTGTGGCGTAAGCTTTACAAGACTTTCATTATGGAGAATGAAACCCTTGATTCGTTGCTTGAGGAGCGCAGCCTTTACTGGAATGACGATAAGGAAATTGTGGATACGTTCGTGCTTAAGACTATCAAGCGTTTTGAGCCTGAGGCTGGTGCCAAGCAGGAACTCCTGCCGGAATACAAGGATCTTGAGGATAAGGATTTTGCTGTCAAACTGTTCCGTTCTACAATACTTAATGCCGACCAGTATCAGAGATACATGAGTGAGACTTCGCATAATTGGGATTTTTCTCGTCTTGCATATATGGATGTTGTGATTATGCAGATTGCAATAGCTGAAATGCTTAATTTTCCAAATATACCGGTGAATGTCACTATAAACGAGTATGTTGAGCTTGCGAAAATATACAGTACTCCAAAGAGCGGAGCCTACATTAATGGTATGCTTGATTCTATAGCCCGCTATCTTGCGGATACGGGCAAGATGATGAAAGTAATGAACAGAAACTGAAAACAATTAAATTAACAAAAGAATATGGTTACATCTATGTTTATGGCAGCTCAGGCTGCACAGGGGGGCGGAAGCATGTCGTTCCTTATTATGATGGTTGCAATCTTCGCCATCATGTGGTTCTTTATGATCCGTCCTCAGCAGAAAAAACAGAAAGAAATACGTAAGTTTCAGAACTCGCTTTGCGAAGGCGCCAGTGTCGTAACTGGCGGCGGTATATATGGAACAGTGAAGAAAATCGACCTTACTACAAACAAAATCGAGCTCGAGATAGCAAAGGGTGTTGTGATTACGGTTGATAAAGGTTATGTTTTTGCCGATGTGACAGCTTCTGCTGCCGCAGGCCAGACAAAATAATGAAACATAATATTCTTACAGATATTTGTGGCTTCTTCAGAAACTCCTTTTTCAGATTGGTGAATAAGGAGTTCCTGATTTTTTTGTTCTTTCTGGCTCTTAGCGGCGCATTCTGGTTGCTGCTCGCACTTAATGACACATACGAGAAGGAAATTAGATTCCCGATAAGAATTGTCAATATTCCGAAGAATGTCGTGCTTACAAGCGAGATGGATGATACAATAAGGGTTGTTGTCCGCGACAAAGGCTATACGCTTTGTACTTATCTGTATGGGGATGTCATCAAGAGAATAGACCTACCATTCTCATCGTATGTGAAAAAGAAAGGCTATGGCATGGTGACCACAACAGAACTGTCCAAACTTGTTTACCAGGAAATTTACAGTTCCTCGAAGATTCAGAGCGTCAAGCCAGACAAGATAGAGTACTATTATAATTATGGTATGCATAAGCGTATGTCCGTGAGGCTGTTTGGTGTCATTGTTCCGGAGGCAAGCTACTATCTTGCCAAGGTGGAGTTCACTCCAAATGTGGTGGATGTGTATGGAAGCCAGAAGGTCCTTGACAGTTTGCAGTGTATATATACGGAGAGGTTGAGCATTCGAAATCTGAAAGATACTATTGTCCGTGATTTGGAACTGCGTTCAATGAAGGGGTTGAAGTGTGTCCCCTCGAAAGTCAGAATATCGATTTATCCGGATGTACTGACAGAAGAAAGCGTAGAAGTTCCTATCACGGCTCTGAATATGCCGGAGGGAAAAGTCCTGCGTACTTTCCCTGCTAGGGTTAAAGTCTCGTTTACCGTAGGTGCGAGTCTGTTCCGCACGGTTACGCCAGACAAGTTCCGTGTGGTAGTAGACTATAATGAGCTGCAAGCGGATCCGTCAGAAAAATGCACTTTGAAGATTGCTTCCGTTCCACATGGAATCAGAAATGCGCGTACGGAAATACAGCAAGTCGATTATTTGTTGGAGGAACAATGAGAATAGCAATAACCGGAGGTATTGGGAGCGGAAAATCTTATATATGCTCGATGCTCAAGGAATACGGAGTAGAAATCTATGACTGTGATTCTGCTGCAAAGCGCATTATGCGTGAGGATTATAAAGTGAAGTCACGTCTGATAGAATTGATAGGTCTGGAAGCTTATGACAATGGAAATCTTAATAAACCGGTTATCGCCTCGTTCCTTTTGGCGTCAGAGGAGAATGCTAATAAGGTAAATTCCATCGTTCATCCGGCTGTGGCAAGCGACTTCCTGAATTCCGGCAGGAGTTTTATGGAATGTGCAATCTTGTTTTCAAGTGGCTTTGATTCCCTTGTCGACAAAGTGATTTGTGTCACAGCTCCGGAAGAAATGAGAGCGGAGCGTGTGATGAGGCGTGATGGTATTTCGCACGATAAGGCTTTGAAGTGGATTGCCTGCCAGATGAGTCAGTCTGAAATGGCTTTGCGGAGTGACTATACTATTTATAATGATGGTAGTAGCGACTTGCGCAGTAGAGTGGAGAAGATATTGAGAGAATTAAATGTAATAAACAAGAATAACTAAAAACTATTTCTTAAAATGGATTATACTATTTTATCGGTTTCCGGAAAGCCGGGACTTTATAAGCTCGTATCAAGGGCAAAGATGAATCTTATTGTAGAGTCGCTTGATGAAACCCATCGTCGTGTGCCTGTATTTGCTTCAGACCGCGTTACGAGTTTGTCAGACATTGCGATGTATACAAATTCAGATGATGTGCCATTGATGAATATACTTGATTCTGTATTGAAGAAAGAAGAAGGAAAGGAATGCTCCCTTAATTGGCGCAAGTGTACGAAGGAAGAACTGCATGATTATTTCGCATCGGTATTGCCGGATTATGACCGTGACCGCGTGCATGACAGTGACATTAAAAAACTTCTTCAGTGGTATGATATCCTTGTTAAAAATGGAGTGACTGATTTTGTAGACGAGAATGCAGGAACGGGTGATGCCGAAACTGCAGGTAAGGAGAAATAAAATACAGACATATAGCTATCATCCGTTGTGTGACATGTCTTGTCTGGCTTGTTGTACAACGTATGATTTATATGAAATACAGGCTGGCATGAAACGTTCTGATAGATATAGGCATATATTGGAGTATTTTGGGAAAGAAAGTCCGCATGTCACTACCGAACTTGATTTTGGCAGTGAGTATCAATTGCTTGTGGCAACTTTGCTTAGCGCACAATGTACAGATAAACGTGTGAATCAGGTAACTCCGGAATTGTTTCGCCGTTTTCCTGATGCACATTCAATGGCTGAGGTTGAAGCTTATGACGTGTTGCCGTATATACGCAGTGTTTCGTATCCTAATACCAAGGCAAACCATCTTGTAGAGATGTCGCGGATGCTTGTGGGGAAATATAATGGTGAGGTTCCACGTGGTATGGCGGAACTGACAAGTTTGCCAGGTGTGGGGCGTAAAACTGCAAACGTCATGCGGGCTGTGGCTTTCGGTGAAGCGGCAATGCCCGTTGATACACATGTGTTCCGTGTAAGTCATCGCCTTGGTTTGGTGCCGGATACCGCAGATTCACCTTTGGCGGTGGAAAAATATCTTGTGGCAAACATTCCGAAAGATTTACTTGCAGATGCCCATCATTGGCTTCTGCTTCATGGGAGATATATATGCACAAGCCGTTCTCCACATTGTGATGAGTGTCCTTTTGTTAGATTCTGTCCGCAAAAGATTAACCATTGAAAAAAAATAACTACCTTTGCATGGAGTGAAAAATATCCTGCAATGTGAAAGTGGAATACAATTGCGCTTGTATGTAATGCTCTTCGTATAAAACTATTTGAAATTCAATGAATCAACAGTATCCTTCACGATTATTGGAAAAGGCTGTGGATGAGTTTGCCAAGCTCCCTGGAGTCGGACGCAAGACAGCCCTGCGTCTTGTGTTGCATATGCTCCGCCAGGATGTTTCGATGGTTGATGCGTTTGCTGGAGCAATGACAAATCTGCGTCACAATGTAAAATATTGTCGTGTATGCCATAATATCAGTGATTCGGAAATCTGTCCGATATGCAGCAATCCTCACCGAGATGCTTCGATTGTGTGCGTGGTTGAAAATGTGCAGGATGTTATGGCAATAGAGAATACACAGCAGTACAATGGCCTTTATCATGTTCTTGGCGGTGTTATTTCACCTATGGATGGTGTGGGACCTGGTGATATTGAAATAGATTCCCTTGTTAGGCGGGTTGAAGAGAATGAGGAAATAGAAGAGATTGTTCTTGCGTTAAGTTCAACGATGGAAGGTGATACGACAAATTTCTATATTTCAAGAAAGCTTGCGCCGTATAGAAAGAAAATAAGTGTTATTGCGAGGGGCATTTCTGTGGGTAATGAACTTGAATATACTGATGAGGTTACGCTTGGTAGGTCTATTCTTAATCGTACTCCCTTCTGTTAGATTCTATAATCTTTATTTTCAAGAAAAGATAGTATGAGTAATTACGAAAAAATAAAAGTTGATATCATAGGTCTGAAGCGTGTCGCACGTGTCTTGAAAGCGTATTTCATGCTGATAATGCTGACAGGAGTTTTATGTATTGTTTTTAATGAGAGTGGTATACTCCAGCCGTCGGATTGTCTGTCTGTTGGAACAATCCAGTATACTGTTCTTATGCTTATGGAGCTTATTACAATATGCTTTATTCCCGTCGCTCTTAAAATGTTGAGCTTGAAGCTTGTAAAAGGGAAAATTCTGAAAGGCGGTATCTGTATATATAGGAGTTTTGCATTGTTTCGTATAAGCATGATTGGTTTGCCGATGCTTGCCAATGTGTTTTTCTATTATCAGTATATGTCTGTTGCTTTTGCATACATGGCAATAATAGGGGCGCTTTGCTTTGTCTTTATATATCCGAGCGAAGGAAGGTGTCTAAATGAAAACCGGTAAGGCTGATGAAAATATCTGTAATAATAGTAAACTATAACGTAAAGTTCTATCTTGAACAGTGTCTGCAGAGTTTGCGGTGTGCGCTGAAGGGTATAGATTCTGAAGTGTATGTCGTGGATAATCATTCAAGAGACGGATCGGTGGAGTATTTGCGCAAACGATTTCGTGAGATGAAATTCGTGGCAAGCAATCATAATCTAGGCTTTGCCAGAGCAAACAATCTTGCAATTAAACGTTCCAAGGGTGAATATGTATTGCTTCTAAATCCTGACACCATTGTCGGAGAGGATAGTATACGCAAAAGTCTTGCCTTTATGGAAGAACACCCACAGGCTGGTGGACTTGGTGTGAAGATGCTTAAGTGTGACGGTAACAAGGCGATGGAGAGCCGTAGAGGGTTACCTTCTCCGCTTACGGCATTCTACAAGATGTGTGGATTATGTGCGCGCTATCCGAAAAGCCGTCGGTTCGGTAAATATTACATGAGTTATTTGTCATGGGAAAAGCCTGAGAAGATAGAGGTTATCAGTGGCGCGTATTGTCTGTTGCGTCATTCGGTACTTGACGAGATAGGGCTGTTGGATGAAGATTTTTTTATGTATGGCGAAGATATAGATCTTTCGTATCGTATACTGAAAGGTGGGTATGAGAATTGGTATCTGCCCGTTTCAATTCTTCACTACAAAGGCGAGAGCACCCATAAGTCGTCATATCGGTATGTACATGTCTTTTATGAGGCGATGCTTATTTTCTTCAGAAAGCATTATCGTCATCTGAGTTTCTGGCTCAGTCTGCCTATAAAGTTTGCCATTTATATAAAGGCGCTTTTTGCTCTTGTCAATATGGTAGCGAAGCGCATTTCCAAACTCCTGGGCTTTTTCCCTTATAAACGTAAGAAAGAGGCGGACTATCTCTTCCTATGTGCAAAGGAAAGTATGAAATCATGTCGTCGTATCGCAGATAATAAAGGCCTTTCTGCTTCATATATGGAATTGGATGAAACTGATAAAATGCATATTGGCGGACAGCTTGATTCGAGAATCAATCCATCCGTGAATACATATGTTGTATGTGATACCAGTCTGTATAAGTATTCGGAGATACTTCAGCTGTTTGAGAATAAGCCGCGTAAAAATGTCTCTATGGGAACATTCAGCCCCAAGAGCCATATAGTTATAACAGAGAAAGAAATACTGAGATGAAAGAATTTCCGCAAATAGATTTGAGGGCGATGGAACCTGAAGACCTTGACTTATTATATAAGGTGGAAAATGACGTAAGTCTTTGGGGGGTCGGCGTAACGAATGTCCCGTATTCACGCTATACTCTTCATAATTATATAGCAAATGCGGTGGGTGATATATATACAGACAAGCAGGTGCGTCTGATGATAGAGAATCAAAATCATGAAACTGTCGGTATTGTTGATATTACAGATTTTGATCCTCGCCACATGAGAGCAGAACTGGGTATCGTCATACAATGTCAGTACCGAAATCAAGGTTATGCTACAGCTGCCGTCGACAAAGCTATATGTTATGCAAGGGACGTATTGCATCTTCATCAGCTATATATATTCGTTGATGAAGAGAACAAAGAATCACTCGGCTTCTTCAAATCTGTTGGCTTCAGGCATTCTGCAACCTTGAAAGATTGGCTTTTTATGGGTGATAAATACAGAAATGCAGTGTTTATGCAATATTTTTTATAAAAAATCCGCTAAAAATGTTGGTGAAACAAAAATAATTCGTACCTTTGCAACCGCAAACGAAACAAGAGGTTTTGGTTGATTGCAAAATTGACAATTTGGTGTGTTAGTTCAGCTGGTTAGAATGCCTGCCTGTCACGCAGGAGGTCACGGGTTCGAGTCCCGTACACACCGCAACTTTTAGATGTTTCAATAGCTGAGGTGTGTTAGTTCAGCTGGTTAGAATGCCTGCCTGTCACGCAGGAGGTCACGGGTTCGAGTCCCGTACACACCGCAACTTTTAGATGTTTCAATAGCTGAGGTGTGTTAGTTCAGCTGGTTAGAATGCCTGCCTGTCACGCAGGAGGTCACGGGTTCGAGTCCCGTACACACCGCAGAAAGACTATTCAGCAGAATAGTCTTTTTTATTTTGTGTATATTCCTTTTTGTGGCATAAGAGATGTGCTAAACTTCAATTATTCTTATATTAGATGCCCGAAGAATCATTTTTTATTGTAACTTTGCAGCGAAAATATAAATTTTAGAAGACGAAATGATATCAGTAGACGGACTGAAAGTGGAATTTAGTGTTAAGCCACTCTTTGAGGACGTGAGTTTTGTAATAAACGATCGTGACCGTATAGCACTTGTTGGAAAAAACGGAGCTGGAAAATCCACGATGCTAAAAATCCTTTGTGGTCAGGAAAAGCCTACGGCAGGAACTGTTTCCGTTCCGAATGATACCACTATAGGGTATTTGCCACAGGTTATGAAACTCACCGATGATACTACTGTGAGGGAAGAAACCCGTAAGGCTTTTGCTTCCGTATCGAAACTCAAGCAGAGGGTTGATGAACTGCAAAGCCAGTTGTCGGTACGTGAAGACTATGACAGTGAAGATTATCTCAATCTGGTCCAGAGCTTTACCAATGCCCATGACCGCTATATGATGGCGGAGCCGGACAGTATGGAGGCAAATATGGAGAGAACTCTTACAGGATTAGGATTCTCCCGTCAGGATTTTGACCGTCCGACCCGTGAATTCAGCGGAGGTTGGAGAATGAGAATAGAGTTGGCAAAGATTCTGCTTGAGAGTCCGGATGTACTTCTTCTTGATGAGCCTACGAACCATCTTGATATTGAGAGTATACAATGGCTGGAGCAGTTTCTTGCTCAAAGTGCCAAGGCTGTAGTGCTTGTAAGCCATGATCGTGCGTTTATAAATAATGTGACTAACCGCACGCTTGAGATAAGCTGCGGAAAAGTCGTGGATTATAAAGTGAAATATGACCAGTACGTTGAATTGCGTAGAGAGCGAAGAGAACAACAGCTCCGTGCATACGAGAATCAGCAGAAGGAAATAGCAGACATAAAGGATTTCATTGAGAGATTCCGTTATAAGCCAACAAAGGCGGTGCAGGTGCAGAGTCGTATTAAGCAACTTGAGAAAATAGTGCCGATAGAGATAGACGATGTAGACAATTCGCAGATGCGGCTCAAGTTCCCTCCATGTCTGAGAAGCGGTGACTACCCGGTAATCTGTGATGATGTAAGGAAAGATTATGGTGAGCATACAGTATTTTCCAATGTCACACTTACTATAAAGCGAGGGGAGAAAGTTGCCTTCGTGGGTAAGAACGGCGAAGGAAAATCAACACTTGTGAAGTGTATCATGAATGAAATCCCATTTACTGGCAGTCTGAAGATAGGGCATAATGTGCAGATTGGCTATTTCGCACAGAATCAGGCACAGTTGCTTGACGGCAATCTTTCTGTATATGATACTATCGATAGGGTGGCACGTGGCGAAATACGCCTACGGATTAATGATATCCTTGGTGCATTCATGTTTGGCGGAGAGGCATCAGAAAAGAAAGTTTCTGTGTTGAGTGGAGGAGAGCGTAGCCGTTTGGCCATGATTCGTCTGCTGCTTGAACCGGTTAATCTGCTTATCCTTGATGAGCCGACCAACCATTTGGATATGCGTTCCAAAGATGTGCTGAAGGAGGCAATAAAGTCTTTTGACGGAACGGCCATAATTGTCAGCCACGATAGAGAGTTCCTTGACGGACTGGTGTCTAAGGTATATGAGTTCGGCGGTGGAAAAGTGACAGAACATCTCGGCGGAATTTATGATTTCCTTGAAAAGCATAATCTGGAGTCGTTGGATTCTTTAGGCCGACAGCCGCAAAACGGTATTTCTGATTCAGGGACAAAGAGTTCAAGGACAGTTCCCGCAGACCAAGCAGAAAAGTCATCTCCCAAAATCAGCTATGCGGAACACAAAGAACAGCAAAAGAAAATACGTAAGGCTGAAAAGGCCGTGAAGGATTCTGAGCAGAGAATCGAGAAGATGGAAAACCGTCTTAAAGAGCTTGATGAGTTGCTGTGCCTGCCGGAGAACGCTTCAAATATGGAGTACGTGACAGAGTATACGGAAACGAAGAAAGCCCTTGACGAAGAGGTGGAGCGATGGGAACAACTCTCTGAGGACTTGGATAAATTAAGCGCTAATGGTTAGGATCAGCTGACAGAGGGTATGCCCAATGTCTCTATTCGGGCTTTATCGGTTGTATCGATATTCTATGTTAAACATAACAACTTTAAATAATAAGCAATGAAAATCAAAAAAATTATTCCTATGGTGGCTTTTGCTTCCATTTCGCTTTCAGCGATGGCCCAAGGCCAGACTTTAAGTTCGGGTATAGACCTGAAGAATATGGACAATAGTGTACGTCCGCAAGACGACTTCTTCCAATACGCCTGTGGTGGATGGATGAAGAATAATCCTCTTCCAGCTGCATATTCAAGATACGGCAGTTTTGACGTACTTGGTGAAGACAACAACAAGAGAATCAATGGCATATTGACGGAACTTCTTGAAAAAACATATCCCGCAGGCACCGTTGAACGCAAGCTCAGCGATCTCTATAAGTTGGCTATGGACGAGAAAAGGAGAGATGCAGAGGGCGTGACACCTCTGAAACCTATCTTGAACAAGTTGGAGAAGGCGAAGAGCGTGAAGGACCTCTTTGCAATCCAGCTTTCCCTGATTCCTTATGGCGACAGCGAGTTCTTCGGCCTGTATATTGGTGCAGACCAGAAAAATGCCAAGATGAATATCATCAATGTGATGCAGGGTGGAACCACACTTGGTCAGAAGGAGTATTATCTGGATTCAGATCCTGCAACAGTGGAGATACGTGAGGCATACAAGAAGCATGTGGTAAGAATGTTCAAGATGTTCGGATTCTCGGAGAAGGCTGCAGAGGCAAAGATGAAGAACGTGCTCAAGCTTGAGACAGAACTTGCAAAGGTTTCAAAGTCAAACACAGAATTACGTGATCCGGAAGCTAACTATAACAAGATGACTCTTGGTGAGTTCAACAAGAGATATCCTAATGTCCAGATTTCAAAACTTCTTGGTGCATCAGGCATTAACCCTGCAGACGCAAAGGAAGTTGTTGTTGGTCAGACGGAATTCATGGCAGGTGCAGACAAGCTCATAGCCTCTCTTACTCCGGCTGAGTATCGTGACTATATGGAGTGGGGACAGATAATGAGTGCAGCAGGATATCTGAGCGATGAGGTTGCACAGGCAAACTTCGATTTCTTCGGAAAGACCATGAGCGGAAGAAAGGAAAACCATCCGCTATGGAAACGTGCTACAGGACAGGTGGAGAGCCAGATGGGCCAGGCTCTTGGAAAGATTTATGTGGGCAAGTATTTCCCTGCATCTTCAAAGGAGCGCATGAAAACACTTGTGGCCAATCTGCAGAAGGCCCTCAGAAAGCGTATTGCTGCGCAGGATTGGATGAGTGAAGAAACCAAGAAAAACGCTTATGACAAACTGGATGCATTCTATGTAAAAATCGGTTATCCGGACAAGTGGGTGGATATGAAGGATTTGAATATCGACCCTGCTAAGTCATATTATCAGAACATAGAGGAATGCCGTCGCTTCTGGAACAAATGGACTGTAGCCAACAAGATTGGCAAGCCTGTTGACAAGGATGAATGGCAGATGTATCCGCAGACAGTAAATGCCTACTATGATCCTACGACAAATGAAATCTGTTTCCCTGCAGGTATTCTTCAGAAGCCGTTCTTTGACCCATCCGCCGATGATGCCTTCAACTATGGGGCAATCGGTGTGGTTATCGGTCATGAGATGACCCATGGATTTGACGACCAGGGACGCCATTATGACAAGAATGGAAATATGAATGATTGGTGGACTGCAAATGATGGTGACAATTTCAACAAGCGTGCAGATATGTATGCAGATTTTTTCTCGAAGATAAAGGTTCTTCCTGACCTTAATGCAAATGGCCGTTTCACTTTGGGTGAGAATCTTGCCGACCATGGAGGTCTGCAGGTTGCTTTCGAGGCATACAAGGATGCAACAAAGGATGCTCCGCTTGAGACAATTGACGGACTCACTCCTGACCAGCGCTTCTTTATTGCATATTCAGAAGTTTGGGCTGCAAACATCACAGAGGCAGAAATCCGTCAGCGTACAAAGAGTGACCCTCACTCTCTTGGCAGATGGCGTGTAAATGGTGCGCTGCCTCATATAAACATGTGGTATGATGCATTTAATGTCAAGAATACCGATAAGTTGTTCATTCCTGCCGAGCAGCGTTTGAAACTTTGGTAAAATAAAAACTCCTAAAGTGGAAGACACTCTAATTTATGTGTCATCTGCTTTAGGAGTTTTCTTTTTCATACCAGTTCCTTTTTACCATAATAGGTTATCCAAACAGGTACATGAACAGGAAAAACTCTTTTGCTTTTCCTTACGCCAATTATAAAAGAATGCTCCTATGAGCGGAGCAATGCTTTGTTGAGAAACACGTTCTTCTATTCCATTCCAGCCTCTTTCCATTCCATCAATGCTTGCTGCCAATCGGTCTGCTCGCCTGATTCTATAGCTGTGCGTTGGCGTTCCGCTTCATCGCGGGCTTTGTCGCGAGCGCGTTTCTCTTTCATCGATTCAATTGTTGCTTCGTCAAGAATGCGTATGGCCCCGCGATGTATGGCGTCGTTGAGTTCCATCTCACCGAAAGCTTTTCCTGGCTCGTTGAAGTCCGAAATGTTGAATTCAAAATCGGTGCGTAGTATGTGGCGGATTCCTTTCTGCTTGGCTCTGTTGGCAGAATTCTTCATCCTAAGCAATTTGCAGATTTCCTTTATTTCCTTTTCCGAATATTTGTTTCTTCCCATATTTTTTTGTTGTTGCTTATTTATCGACGTGCAAAGTTAATACTTTTAACAGAGTTTCTTCAGAATTATTTGATATATTTGAATTGCTTTTATTACCTTTGTATAAATAAACAATGATAATTAGGATGAATTTACTTGAAAACAGACAAAGATTACTGTTTTGGCTACTGGCGGTGCTTTCTGTAGCTTCGCTTTTGTTGTTCCTTGGCTCATCGCTGTTCAATACCAAGGGTGAACCGCGAGAAGCGATAGTTGCATTATCCATGCTTCAGTCCGGCGATTGGGTTTCACCAGTGAATAATGGTGTTGATATAGCGTACAAGCCTCCGTTCTTTCATTGGTGCATAGCATTGTGTTCTCTGCTTATGGGCAGGGTGACGGAGTTCACAGCTCGTTTCCCCTCCGCTTTTGCAACGATAGTGATGCTGCTTTCATCATATTGCTATATGCTCAAGAATAAGGTGGATCCACGTTTGGCATTTCTTACAGGACTGATAACGATGACCACGTTTGAGGTGCATCGTGCAGCCATGGCGTGCAGAGTGGACATGATGCTGTCGGCATTCATCGTCATCGCGCTTTATACTTTCCATCGATGGTATGTTGGGCGTAACCTTTGGTTAGTTCCTCTCACTGTGTTGCTGCTCAGCGGGGCATTTCTTACCAAGGGACCGGTGGGCGCATTGTTGCCATGTATGGTGATGGGCGTTTACATGCTCGTGAGAAGAGAGAATTTCTTTCGAGCCTTCTTTTGTTGCATGGTGTTCTTCCTTGCTTCATGTCTGCTCCCTCTCTGTTGGTATTATCTCGCTTATCTTGAGCGTGGCGATAGATTCCTGTATCTCGTATACGAAGAGAACGTATTGCGTTTTACAGGCAAGATGGTTTATTCTTCACATGAAGGACCTGCCATCTACAATGTGCAGACGCTTTTGACAGGATTCCTTCCCTACACGTTGCTTTTGTTGTTTTCGCTTTTCGCTTTCAGATACCGTAGGTTGCGTCTGACGGTAGGCGTTTCCGGATGGTTGAAGAAATGCTGGAGCCGCGTCTCGAATCTTTCAGACCAGGACCTGCTCGCACTTCTCAGTGCGGTAATTGTGTTCGTCTTCTATTGCATCCCAAAGAGCAAACGCAGTGTCTATCTCCTTCCTGTATATCCATTTTTGTCGTATTATCTCGCACGTTTCATGTCGTGGATAGCCGGCAACCGTCGCAGTATGGCGAATGTGTATGGATGGGTATTGTCGGTCATTGCTTTGCTTCTGCCCGTTCTTACTTTTGTCACTCGTATGGGACTCGTGCCTCATGGGATTTTTCATGGTAAACATGCCAATGAAAACCTGGCCTATCTGTCTGGTCTGGAGCATCTGTCTCTCAGTTTTCCCTTGGTTTTGGCACTGGTTTTCACGTTTGTCGGTATATTGGTATTCTTCCGCAGCCGCAAGACGGGAGGGGGCTATCGTCTTTGTAGCAGCTTTGCTGTGATTGTCATTGCGATAAACATGATGCTCGACGGAGTGATTCTGCCGCATATCTTTGATGTCAAGACAGATTATTATGTGGCGCAGGAGTTGCGCAGTTTGGTACCGGATGGCTGCAAGATATGGGACTACCGCAGTGATTGGAAACCTGGTGAAAGAAACCGCATGCATCAGTTCTCCATAAATTTCTATCTTGATGACCGCATTGTGCCGCTTGACGAGAACAAGCCCCGGAGCGGCTATATGATTATGGGGGATGATGATGTAGCTGCGTTCCGTGATTCTTGTCCGTCGTATGTGCTTACAAGGGTGAAGCGCTTTAGCCACAGGAGCTGTGACGATAAGCGGTATCTTACGCTTTATAAATTCGTAAACAGATAAAACTTAATAATTCATATACTATGAAACTGGTGATTGTAGTTCCTTGTTACAACGAGGAAGAGGTTCTTGCCGAGACCCGCAAACGTCTTATAGATGTGCTGAAGAATCTTGAAGATAGGAAAAAGATTGACAGAGGGCAGATACTTTTTGTCGATGATGGAAGCCGTGATCATACGTGGCAGCTAATAGAGCAGTTTGCAAAGGAGACACCGATGGTTGGTGGGTTAAAACTATCATGCAACCGCGGACATCAGTTTGCCCTGTGGGCAGGACTTCGATGGGCTGCCGAGAACAGCGATGCCTCGGTGTCTATTGATGCTGACCTGCAGGATGATGTCAATGCTATATATGATATGGTGGATGCTTGGCTTGATGGCAACGACATAGTGTATGGCGTGCGGCGCGAGCGCAAGACGGACACATTCTTCAAGCGTAATACAGCACTTGCCTTCTATCGTCTGATGACGGCGCTTGGCGGAAAGATAATCTACAATCATGCGGATTTTCGTCTTATGAGCCGCAGGGCCATGCAGTCGCTGATGCAGTATCCGGAGGACAATCTCTTCTTGCGTGGCATTGTGGCATCTATTGGCTATCCTTCCGCATCGGTGTATTATGACCGTAGCGAGCGCTTTGCTGGTGAGTCGAAATATCCGTTGAAGAAGATGCTTGCTTTTGCCCTTGAGGGTATCACGTCGTTCTCCGTGAAGCCTTTGCGTGTCATCACCTATCTTGGATTGTTGTTTATTCTTGTGGCGTTGGGTGTTATTGCATATGCCTTGTATGAACATTTTGCCGGGCATACTATAGCGGGCTGGACATCTCTGCTTGTCAGTATGTGGTTTATAGGTGGTAGTATACTGCTTGCTTGTGGCGTTACTGGCGAATATATCGGAAAGATATATCTTGAAGTGAAGCGCCGTCCTAAGTATTTCATTGATAAAAAAATTAATGCTTAGCCGGTTGTTTCTGAAATGAACGAAGCGTTTCAGACAGAAATGCAAGAGGCTGGCTTTCCTGATTGTTTAGATTGACAAGAACATTGCCAAAGGATTTTCAGGATCTTTTGGCGATGTTCTGTTAGAATGGTAGTCCAACAGCGAAATGAAAGGAGAAATCGCGGCTTAATCTTGGATGGATAATCGCATAATGTTCTTTTTCCGTTTCATAGGCGGGATTTATAGCTTTCATACCCATATCAAAGCGGAGGATGAAATAGTTGAAGTTCATACGGAAGCCAAGTCCGTATGCTGCGGCAATCTGCTTGTAGAATGTGTCAAACCTGAATTGTCCGGCAGGCTGTTCTTCGTAATTCCTTATCGTCCATATGTTCCCGGCATCAATGAATACCGCGCCATAGAATTTCCAGAATAGGAATGTGCGCAACTCCATATTCAAATCAAGTTTCATGTCGCCGGTCTGGTTGATGAAGTCAATCCTACCGTCTCTTCCCTTAAAACCGCCAGGCCCAAGCCCTCTGACTGTCCATCCCCTCACAGAGTTTGCGCCACCCGAGAAATAACGTTTCTCGAAAGGCAGTACAATGCTGTTCCCATAAGGGTAAGCTATTCCCAAACCGGCATGTAGTACAAGCTGGTTGTTCTGGTCAAATGGAATTTGTCTGGTATAGTCAAAATCAAATTTTGCATATTGTGCATATGCAATATTGAAGAGCTTGTAATTTCCATTGTTGTCCTTGTCCATCTTTATGGCGCGGGAGATTCCGTTGAGTAAATTGCCGGCTGTTTCACAGTTTATCTTGAAAGCACTGTTGTTGTGGCTGTATGACATTCCGAAGCCTATTTTTATGATAAACAGGTCTTCATAGTTGTAGCGCAGAATGACATTGCGATTGTCAACGTCATCAAGATAATCATTTTTGAAAGTTGCAGATATCCATGGCATGTAGACATAATTCAAGTCAATTACATCAATCTTGTATATGTGTCTTTGCTTGGAGTCACTCCATCTGTATCTGAGCCCTCCGGAGAAAACCCGTCTGTGGAATTCCGGACGGTTTTGCATGTTGTAGCTAATGTTGAACTCCGAGGATGCTGATGAGCGTCGCCTGAAGTCTTTGGACAGGAAGGGACAGACAAAACTTGGAAACAAGAGTTTTGATTCCAGGCTATATTCCATGTAGTTCTGATTCTGGTATCCTTCCAATCCTGTAATGGCTTCAAAGGCACCACGCAGATTAATGCTGAATACCTCCGAACCGCGGAATAGATTTTTGTTTTCGTATGTTAGAGACGCTGCAGCTCCGAGGTCGCCAGACGTATTTGTCCCTTCAGGTTGAAAGCTGATACTATTTGGCTTTGCAGGGCTTATTGTAATGTTGCAGTCGAGTTTGTCAGAACCATGGGTTTCATTGAACTGTATATTCGTGTATCTTACAGCTTGTAGCTTTCCGAAACTGTTATACGTCTGTTTCAGGGCATTTGAACTGAAAGCCTTACCTGGTTCTATCCAAGTGTTTTCTTCCAAAATTCTTCTGCGAAGATTGATTTTGTTATCGTTGCTACCCATAAAATTCAGTTTGTTGATGAAATAACAGGTGTGCAACGTGTCCTTTTCACTGTTTACCGGATGGTATTTGGCAAGATGTAAAACCAAGTCTATCTGTTTGCTTCCACATGCGGAGTCTGCAGTGAAAGATATATAATCTTTATGGAAATGGTAGTAGCCGTTGTCAGTTAGTGCTGCTGTGATCTGTTTCCGTTCCAGCTCAAGACGGTTTACATCAAACTTCATGCCGCTTTTTAGCCTTTTCCTATCTGGATATATCCCGTTGAATTTGTTTGCAATACTGTCGTCTTGAATGTCGTATGTGATTTTATTGATATGATATGGTTCTCCTGGGATAAGGTTATAGGTAAGGTTGATCTTCTTTTTTCCTGTTATCTTTGTTCTTGTGGTGACATATGCATCAAGGTAGCCGGCATTCTGCATGGCTGTCTGTAGATCTGTACATGTAGAGCTGACAAGGGAAGAATCAAGTGTTATAGGCTTTTCACCTATGTTCTTTAAGGTCTTGTTTATCCATTTTGTTGAGTCTTTTCCTGCAAGTGAGTAGGTGGCAAGCGGTATTCTTAGTGATGAGAACCATTTTGTATTCCCTCTTTGCTTTATGTATGGTTCATATGCGGACAAATCTAGAGATTTGTCTTCTGATTCAAGCTTGACCTTGTTGAGCAGGTATTCATTCTCAGGTATGAATTTGGTGACGGAGCATCCAGTAAGCATCAATGCTAAGGATACAACAATATATATATGTATTGTTTTCTTTAGTGTCATGCGTGCCACTTCTATCGTTTTAATTGCTATAGATAATTCTTTTATGAATTAGACTGCAAAAGTAAGAAAAAAATCGTACTTTTGCCACTATAATTTTGAATTAATAAAATGATAAGCAAAAATCAGATAAAATTGATACGTTCGCTGGAAACAAAAAAAGGACGTGTAAAAGAAGGGCTTTTTGTTGCTGAGGGGCCGAAGGTTGTTGCAGACTTAATGGCAGTAATGACACCCAGGATACTCTTTGCAACAAGAGATTGGATAGACGAGCATGCAGATGATGTTCCATTGAATGTAGTTGAGATTTCAGTAGAGGAACTTCATAAGATAAGTTTTCTTCAGCATCCGCAACGTGTGTTGGCCTTATTCCCGATAGGAAAAACTTCTTTTAAAGATAATGAAGTAGGGGAGTCTGATTTGTATCTTGCACTTGATGGAGTACAAGACCCTGGAAATCTGGGTACTATAATCCGCGTTGCTGATTGGTTTGGAATTGTCCGGATATTTTGTAGCCGCGATACAGCAGATGTGTATAATCCAAAGGTCATTCAGGCCACTATGGGAAGTATTGCCAGAGTAGATGTGGTCTATACGGATTTGTTGGATTTGTTTTCGTCTCTTCCTTCTGGTTATCCTTTGTATGGCACTTTTCTTGACGGTGATGATATATACAAAAGATCTCTCACGCCTAATGGAATAATAGTTATGGGAAATGAGGGAAAAGGGATTTCTCCGTCTGTATCAAAGTATATAAATAACCGTCTGCTTATACCGAATTTCCCTAAAGGACGTCAAACTGCAGATAGTCTGAATGTGGCGATAGCTACTGCTATAACATGTTCTGAATTCAGAAGGTAAAGTGAGGTGCTTACTTCTGGAATTATTTGGCTCTTATTTCCAGACTTCGTCATCGTGCTGCCCATAATTCCTCATCAAAGAGTTTGGCTATTGTCACAGCCTGCAAGCTGGCGCTTTTGTTTTGACGGTGCCGTAAACATGTGTTGGGCAGCTTTGGATGTTTTGCTGTAGAGCCTTTTAAACTCTGATAGGTCTTTAGGGTGTCACTGCTTGTTTGTTAGAAGAGTGATTAAGCAGTGGTATACCGGGAGTATAGCTATGATATACTGTTGGTATACCTATGCTGAACTCTTGGTACCAGGATGCTTTGCTTTTCTGGTACCGTTATTTGATTGTTTTTACAATCCTATCCAGTTGACGCTTGCAATAGGAACAAACATATTGCAGCTGAAAATGCGGAGTATATAGGATAGTGATGGTATAATTCTCCTTCACCCATCCCTCACTGCTGCTTTGAGATAGATTGTCAGTCCGTTAAGACAAGAAAAAGTGAGGGATGATGAATGAAATGCAAAATTAGTAAAATCTCTTGTTGGCTCTTATTTCTGTATGTCCATACTCATTTTTCCGTTTGTCGTGATTTTGATGTTCACGATATAGCTTAGATAGCTGTCTGGTATGGCGAGCTGTGCCTGATAATACAGACAATTGCTGTCCGTGCCGCTTAATATGATGTTGCTCAGTACGCTTTGTCTTAGAAAGTCTGCAGGAACAAATTCAGAGAAATCTTTCTTGTAGAAGTCTTTTGAGAATGTTTTTACTCCTTGCTTGTAGACGCCTATGTGTATTGTATTGTCAAAATATACATTCTCAACTTCAAGACCATCATCATTGTATGAAGTCTTGAAGGTCTTGAATGTAGTAGGGTTTACTTGAATGTAGGAATGGTATTTCTCTTGTCCGCAAGTTACAACAGAATCAGTTTTTATCGTTTTGTTCTGGTTGACGCTCATTGGTTTCTTTCTCTCGAATTGCAATTCGTAAGTAGAGTCCGTCCCTTTGTATAGTTTCATGATATCGCCATTAGGGTTCTTGAATTCGAACAGGTGGGCGGATTGTTTTATTATTGCATATTTGGAATTTGCCGCACTCTGCATTTCAAGTGTATCACCATAGACGGCAAATTTTATTGGTTGACTCAGTGAGTCAGGATAATATATAGTGTCGCCTTTGATTTTGAAAACGACATTGTCGTCATCAGAATCAACCCAAATGCCCTGCAGTAGCTTTTTTGCCTGCAAGTCTTCTTTGCGTTCTGTTGTGTCTCCTGTTTTCCCCCCATTGCATGCAGAGAGAATAAAAGATAGTACAGAAATAAGTATTAAAGTCAGTTTGTTCATTTTCTTTTCTTGCACAATAATTCCGTGAAACAGAATTATCTGTTCCAATTTGCTCTAAAATGGTTTGGTTTGAAAATGTTTAGTCAAACAATTCGGCTTCTTCAAGTTTCTTTCCTTCCAAGTCCTTTTCGCTTGTCACGACGTTGGTCTTGTCAATAGGCCACTCGATGTTGAGCGTCGGGTCGTCAAATCTTATTGATGCCTCACTTTGTGGGGCGTACACATTATCAACTTTATATGTGAATATTGCTTCTTCACTTAATACGAGGAAACCGTGTGCAAAACCACGTGGAATGAAGAGTTGGCGCTTGTTGTCTTCACTTAGTTCAACCATTACATGTTTGCCGAATGTCGGTGAACTCTTGCGGATGTCTACTGCAACATCTACAACCCTGCCTTTAATTACCCTTACAAGCTTGGCCTGTGATAATTCCGCTTTTTGGTAATGTAAGCCTCTTAAGACACCATATGAAGATCTCGATTCGTTGTCTTGAATGAAATTGATTTTGCAGATGTTTTCTTCAAATTCTTTTTGCTTGAATGCTTCAAAGAAATATCCGCGGGCGTCATTGAATACTTTGGGTTCTATAATGTATACACCCTCAATATCGGTCTTTATATATTCCATGTCTGATTTTAAAATTTCTTGCAAAAGTAAGAAATAAAATTATAAAGCGGTTCACTTTTTGCTTTTTTTTAATATACTTACTTTGTTTTCTCTTGTTTGTTTGGCACATTGTGGGGAAATGAGTAATTTTGCATTCGTGATAGAATTGGAAAGACATATTGAAATACTTTTGCTCGACAATGACTGTGTTATTGTTCCTGGGCTTGGAGGTTTTGTTGCACATCGCATTGATGCGTGCTACGATGGCAGGGATTGTTTGTTTCTGCCACCTTTGCGAACTCTCGGCTTTAATCCGAAACTGAACATGAATGATTCGCTTTTGGCGCAATCTTATGTTGAGGCGTATGATATTAGTTATCCCGAAGCATTGACTAGAATTGATTCGGAAGTCGATGAACTAAAGCAGACACTTGAGAAAGATGGTTGTTTTGAACTTGAAGATATAGGTATACTTTCGATTAATGGCGACGGAAACTATGAATTTGAACCTTGCGAGAGCGGAATCCTTACTCCGGATTTATATGGCTTGGCAGGCGTGCAGGTTGAACGCTTGACGACGGATGAAAAGCAATTACAATCTGTCGCCACTGTTGATTTGCCTGTTTGTGCGTCATGCAAGCCTACTTCTATTATAGAGGAAAAGGCAGATGCCGAGGGTGAAAATGCGGAGATCGTGACTTTGTGCGGAACAAAGCTTGAAGGAGGATCTGATGATTGCAATGATGATGTAGGGAAGACCATACAGATAAAAGTAAGTGTCTTGCGTAATGTCCTTGCTGTTGCCTGTGCGGTTGTGGCCTTTTTCCTGCTTTCCACTCCGATAAATACGGAAGTGTATGAAAACGGGCTTAAGCAAAGTGCTATTGTCAATGGTCTGCTTTATAATCTTGTGCCCAATGACGGTGGCAGTCAAGAGCTGAACATTAGTGGTGCCTTGCGTGCGGAATCTGTTGTGAAAGAAAAGGCTTCTCCCGTAAATACTAAGGCTGCCGAAAATGTTCAGTCCCATATGGAATTAGATAAGAAACAATTGTCTGTCCCTGCGGATAAATCCGGATATTGTATCGTGTTGGCTTGCCGTATAAAAAAATCCAACGCTGATGAGTTCGTATACAAACTTCATTCCGAAGGTTATGCGGATGCAAGGGTGATAGGCAAGGCTGGTTCTTCGCTTAAGGTAGTATATGGCTGCTATTCGTCGGAGGCAGAGGCGTATGCCAAGTTGAATTCACTCCGGGAAGTTGAAATGTTCAAAGAGGCTTGGATTTATTATATAAAATGATTATTTTATGAAGAGAGTGCGTTGTCCTAAATGCGATAATTATATTATTTTCGATGAGACGAAATATAAAGAAGGTCAATCGTTGGTATTCCAGTGTTCTGAATGCGGAAAGGAATTCGGGATACGTATGGGGACCTCCAAGCTTCGTAATCGCCAGAAAGACGAGAACCCGGATGAAAATGCCAATGAGAATGGTTGCGGTTCAATAGTTGTAATAGAGAATGTCTTTCATTACAAGCAGGTGTTGCCTTTGAAAATGGGTGACAATATCATTGGTCGATATATGAAGAATGCCAAAGTTGATCTGAAGATTGAAACGAATGATCCGAGTATGGATATAAGTCATTGTGTGATAAATGTTTCAAGAGACAAGAAAACAGGTAAGCTTAAATATATACTGCGTGACGGTCCGAGTAATACGGGCACTTTTGTCGATAATGAGATTCTTGGCGACAAGGAGCGTAGGATTATATATGATGGAACGCTTTTTACGCTTGGTGCAACAAGTGTGATATTGCGTGCTTCGAATGAAGATACCGGGAAATGAAAGATTTGCTCGATGAGATTCTGTAAAATGGTTCTTTGAATGTCTGGTGGCATTTCTTGGTTACATAAGATTATTCGTAGAACCTAATCCCACTTTTTATTGTAATAGTAGCATGAAAGGATTAGTAATCAAAAACACAGGTAGCTGGTACACTGTGAAGACTGATGATGGTAAAATTGTGGAAAGCAAGATAAAAGGCAATTTCCGTTTGAAGGGAATCCGCAGTACAAATCCTGTTGCTGTTGGCGACAGGGTGGGGATAATTCGCAATCAAGAAGGTACGGCGTTCATTGATTCCATCGAGGAACGTAGAAACTATATAATACGTAAGTCGCAGAATCTGAGCAAGCAAAGTCATATCATTGCAGCGAATGTTGATCAGGCTTTTCTGATTGTTACCATAGATCATCCGCAGACGAGCACTACATTTATTGACCGCTTCTTGGCTTCGGCCGAGGCTTACAGCGTTCCGGTAATACTTGTGTTCAACAAGTCAGATTTATTGGATTCTGACGAGAAGCGTTATCAGAAAATGATGATGACGCTTTACGACACGGTGGGGTATAAGTGTATCGCCGTTTCTGCCGAAAAAGGTGATGGGGTGGATGAACTCCTGCCTTTGCTGAAGGGCAAGACCACGGTCTTGAGCGGAAACAGCGGAGTGGGTAAGTCGACACTGATAAACCGCATCCTGCCAGAAGTGAACCTTCGTACTGCGGAGATTAGTGATTCCCATAACACGGGAATGCATACTACCACATTCAGCGAAATGCTTGAGTTGCCCGAAGGCGGTTATATTATAGATACTCCAGGGATAAAAGGATTTGGTACTTTCAATATGGAGCCAGAGGAAATAACGAGTTATTTCAAGGAGATTTTCCGTTTTTCGAAAGATTGTCGTTTTGGTAATTGTACCCATACCCATGAGCCTGGGTGTGCTGTGCTCAAGGCATTGGAGAATCATTTCATCGCTCCGAGCCGTTATCAGAGCTATCTTTCGATGCTTGATGATAAGGATGAAAACAAGTACCGCGAGGCTTATTGATGTATGTGTCCGGTCTTCTTCGTATAAGCTTGTTTAAATATTATGTCCTTTCGTGATGGACATCAGTCTTTGAAACATCTTTGTTGCTTCTGAAAAAAATAACAGGGATTTTTTTAATATCTTTTTCTTTAGTAATGTTAAAAAAATATCTTCCCTGTATTGTGTGCTAAAATAACGATGGGCGTTTCGTGTTGCAGAAAAGGGGTGCTTTAGAAAGAAAAACGGATTATAGTTCGATTCGCATTTCGAGGAAACGAAGGCAAATTCTTCTCTCAGAGCAAAGCATTGTTTCTCTTGGAGCAAAGCTATGTTTCTCTCCTTGAAAAGCAATGCTTTCCAATTTAAGGAAGTGTTTATTGAGCACGAAAAGCGGTTTGTCTATTTGAATATCAGCGTGTTGTGCGTTAAATGTGTCTATGCTTGGCAGATCTTTTGAATTCTGTCTTGCTATTGTGTACACGAATGTGAAGATGGTGAAGACTTCTTTATTATATTTGCAGTCTTGCCTTGTCGGACTCAAAGATATGCAAATGTTGGAATAAGGTGAAAAAACTTAATTTTGCTTTAGACAACAATGGTGAAAAGATTGTCTTCTTGCAAAGAAAAACAGCATCAGTTTATAGCAAGAAAATGTCAAAATATTCTTTTTCTCTTATTTATTTCGATAAACCTTATTTTATTTATAAAAAAAGATTATCTTTGCATTACGCAAACTGGTATTAGTACGTTATAGTATAAATTGGAAGTGTAGCGTAATTATATAAAGCAACAATCTAAACATAAATAATTATGGAAAATAACAAAGAGCTTATTAAACTATGTGAGGAAAAAGCACAGCAGTGGCTTTCTCCAGCGTTTGACGAAGAGACACGTAACGAGGTGAAGGCAATGCTTGAGGCAGAAGACAAATCAGCACTTATAGATTCATTCTATCAGAATTTGGAATTCGGAACGGGCGGTCTGCGTGGAATCATGGGAGCCGGTACAAACCGGATGAATAAATATATTGTAGGTATGGCGACACAGGGTTTTGCCAACTATATTCTGAAGGCATTTCCTGGCGAGAAGGACTTAAGTGTTGTTGTCGGCCATGATTGTCGCAACAATTCGCGCCTGTTTGCAGAAACCGTTGCTGCGATATTTTCGGCAAACGGAATCAAGGCATATCTGTTTGAAGGTTTGCGTCCAACACCGGAAGTTTCGTTTGCAATACGCGAATTGGGCGCAAAGGCCGGTGTAAATGTGACGGCTTCCCACAATCCAAAGGAATACAATGGTTATAAGGCATATTGGAGCGACGGTGCACAGGTCCTGGCTCCACATGATACGGGTATCATTGAAGAGGTGAACAAGGTTAAGGTCGACGATGTGAAGTTTGAGGCTAATTGGGATCTCATCAAGATTATCGGCGGAGAGATGGATTACGATTATATGCAGGCGGTGCATACGGCTCTTATCGACCAGGATGTCATCAACCGGCAGAAGAATCTGAACATCGTTTATACGCCGATGCATGGAACAGGACGTGTAATCGTTCCTTTGTGTCTGCGTTCATGGGGCTTCCAGAACATCAATGTTGTGCCGGAGCAGATGGTGGTAGACGGTAATTTCACAACAGTCGTTTCACCTAATCCAGAGAATTCTGAGGCAATGACTCTTGGCATGAAGCTTGGTACTAAGTTGAATGCGGATCTAGTCGTTGCTACCGACCCTGATGCCGACCGCCTTGCAATCGTCTGTCGTGATGATAAGGGCGAGTGGGTTATCATCAATGGTAACCAGACTTGTATGATGTTCTGCTATTATATCATTGCCAACAAGAAGAAGCTTGGCAAGTTGAATCCTACAGACTATCTCGTGAAGACTATCGTTACGACGGAAGTCATTGCTGAGATTGCCAAGAAGAACAATGTTGAACTCCGCGACTGTTATACCGGTTTCAAGTGGATTGCACGTGAAATAGCAATCTCAGAAGGTAAGCAACACTATATCGGTGGCGGAGAGGAGAGCTTCGGCTTCTTGCCATACGATAAAGTGCGTGATAAGGATGCTCCAGCTTCTATCTGTCTGATATGTGAGATTGCGGCTTGGGCTAAGGATCAGGGCAAGACACTCTATGACTTGCTCATGCAAATCTATCAGGAGTATGGGTTCTCCAAAGAATTTACCATAAACGTCGTACGTCCAGGAAAAACCGGTGCTGACGAGATTAAGCAGATGATGGAGAATTTCCGCTCTAATCCTCCAAAAGATCTTGGTGGCAGCAAGGTCGTTCTGTGGAAAGATTACAAGACTCTCGAGGCAAAGCATGAAGACGGTTGTGTCGAGAAACTTGACATGCCGGCAACGAGCAATGTGCTGCAGTGGTTCTGTGATGATAACACAAAGGTTAGTGTCCGTCCGTCAGGAACAGAGCCTAAGATTAAATTCTACATCGAAGTGAAGGATCCTTCTTTCAAATGTGCCGGTTGTTATGAACGTTGCTGCAAGGCGGCTGATGAGAAGATTGAGGCAATCAAGAAGTCTCTCAATCTCGAATAGATTATTGTGTAGATATTTGACCTGAATTCTGGTGACTTGATATTAAGGGATATGTGCTTGATTTGCTCAATGTGCATATCCCTTTTCTTGTATCTCCTTTATGGATGAAAATGTTTCGACCTGTACGGTTGAACTTTTTTATCTTTATTTTTGAAGTAGACGAGTAAC